>Ga0265323_10000816_pt1 | contig 16712 bp, 13 predicted proteins | sample 41225metaG_FD_193580 | JGI IMG/M metagenome (GOLD analysis project Ga0265323, IMG submission 193580) | Rhizosphere microbial communities from Carex aquatilis grown in University of Washington, Seatle, WA, United States - 4-12-25 metaG | ecosystem: Host-associated > Plants > Roots > Rhizosphere...
TGCCGTCGTCAATCCGCAATCGGGCATGGTCATCAACCGCTTCAAGACGGGCCGGCGCCCCTACCGCATCGTGTTCCATCCCGACGGCCAGTCGTATTTCGTATCGCTCTGGGCGGACGGCTCCGTGGGCCACTACCGCACCTCCGACGGGCAACTGCTGCTGCGCGTGCCGGTCGCCGCCCATCCCACCGACATGGTCTGGAGAGCCGGCGCCCCTCCCGCCGCCGAGCTTGGCGAATCCGGCGAGCGGGGCGAGCCCGCCTACGCCGCGCGGCTGTTCGTCGCCGCCGCCAACACCAACAGCGTCTACGCCATCGGCGTGACTTCCGGCAAGCAGTTGAGCGTGGTCGAGAGCATCAACCTGGCCATGTCGCCGCGCCAGCCGCTGGGCATGACACCTTCCGGCCTGGGGCTCTCGCCCGATGGAAAGCGCCTCTTCGTGGTCTGCTCCGACGCCAACGCCGCCGCCGTGGTGGACCTTTCCGAAGAGCGCAGCCGCGTGGAGGGATTCATCCCCGCCGGCTGGTACCCCACCGCCGTGCGCGCGCTGCCCTCCGGCGCGCTGGTGATCCTCAACGGCAAGGGCGTGCGGAGCTATCCCGCCCCCCACGGTCCCGGCCCCATGACCCAACCCTACATGCTGACCCATCCGGGCTACATCGCGCACGTGCAGACCGGGACGGCTTCCTGGATCGACTCCTTCAGCGGCGAGCAGTTGGCCGCCTGGACCCTCGAGGCGCGCGCCAATTCCCCCTACCGCGATGCCCAACTGGATCAGCCCAACCCGCTGCCGCCGATCGAGCACGTCATCTACATCGTGAAGGAGAATCGCACCTACGACCAGGTGCTGGGCGATATCCGGGAGGGCAACGGCGACGCGTCGCTGGTTCTGTTCGGCGAGAACGTCACCCCCAACCAGCACAAGCTCGCGCGCGAGTTTGTCCTGCTGGACAACTTCTACGTTTCGGCCGACGTGAGCGCCTCCGGGCACAACTGGTCCACCGCGGCCATCTCCCCCGATTACGTCGAGAAGATGTGGCCGAATCAGTATGCCCAACGCCGCAAGACCTACGATTTCGAGGAGCAGGAAGCCGCCGCCCAGCCGCCCGCGGGCTACCTGTGGACCAACGCCGCCATGGCCGGCGTGTCGATGCGCAATTTCGGCTACATGGTGGAGAACAAGAAGGCCATCGCGCCCACCGGCAGCGAGCAGATCGAGAAAATCGACGATCCCGTGCTGGCCAAAGTCACCAACCGCAACTTCCGCACTTTCGACCTGGAGTACCCCGACGTGGAGCGCGCCAAAGTCTTCCTGACCGAGTTCGCCGGTTATGAAAAATCCGGCACCATGCCGCGCCTGATCTTCCTGCGGCTGGGCAACGATCACACCGAAGGCACCAAGGCCGGCGCCCTCACGCCGCTTTCGCTCGCCGCCGACAACGACCTGGCCGTGGGAACGGTGGTGGAGGCGGTTTCCAGGTCGCGCTTCTGGACCAGCACGCTGATCTGCATTCTGGAGGACGACGCGCAGGACGGCCCCGACCACGTGGATTCGCACCGCTCCACGGCCTACCTGATTTCGCCCTACATCAAGCGGCACTCCGTGGACAGCCACATGTACAACACCACGTCGATGCTGCGCACCATGGAATACGCACTGGGCCTGCACCCCATGACCCACTTCGACGCCGCGGCGCCGCCCATGACCGCCGCGTTCCAGAGCACACCCGACCCGGCACCGTTCGCCGCCGAGAAAGCGCGCGTCCCGCTCACCGACCGGAATCCGCCGGGCGCCCCCGGAGCGCAGGCGATGCTGCGCATGAACTTCTCGGAGGCGGACGAGATCGACGAAGCCGTGCTGAACGATGCCCTGTGGCGCTCCATCCGCAAGGACCCGCCGCCCGCGCCGGTGCGTAGTTACTTCGGCAAGTAGGGGATGGCCGCGATACCCGCCGGCGCGCCGGGCCAGCCGCGCGGTCCCCTAAAACGGCCCCACTCGGGCCGATTCGTCTACGTAAGTAGCTGATTCTATTAACCCGGAGGGTCCCCAGGTGAACCGACTCGGTCCATCTGGGGACCGCGCCCGCCAGTGAGCGCGCTGCCGCCTCTGCTACCCTGGGGTTGTCCATGCCTCCCCCGCGCAAGCCCGAAGTGATGAGCCCGGCCGGGTACTGGCCGCAACTGGGCGCGGCCATCGAGGCCGGGGCCGACGCGGTCTATTTCGGTCTCAAGCACTTCACCGCGCGCGCCAAGGCGGGCTTTCCGCTGGCCGAATTGCCCGATGCCCTGGCCACGCTCCATCGCCGCGGCGTCAAGGGCTACGTCACCTTCAACACGCTGGTCTTCGACCACGAAATCCCCGCCGCCGCGCGCGCGCTCGAAGCCATCGCGGCCGCCGGCGCCGACGCCATCATCGTGCAGGACGTGGGCATCGCCCGTCTGGCCGGCCGGATCGCGCCCGATCTGCCCATCCACGCCAGCACCCAGATGAGCGTCACCAGCGCTGAAGGCGTCCGCCTGGCCGAGCGCTTCGGTGCCACCCGCGTGACCCTGGCACGCGAGCTCTCGCTCGACGAGGTCCGCGCCATCGGCGCCGCCACGGCCTGCGAGCTGGAAATCTTCGTGCACGGCGCACTGTGCGTGGCCTACTCCGGGCAGTGCCTGTCGTCGGAGGCCTGGGGCGGGCGCAGCGCCAACCGCGGCCAGTGCGCGCAGGCCTGCCGCCTGCCCTACGAGTTGATGGTGGATGGCGAGGCGCGGCCCCTGGGCGACGCCCGCTATCTGCTCTCGCCCGGCGACCTGTACGCTTTGCGCCAAATGCCCGAGATCGTCGCCATCGGCCTGGCCGCGCTCAAAATCGAGGGCCGTTACAAGGACGCCGATTACGTGGCGCTCTCGACGCGCGCGTATCGCCAGGCCGTGGACGACGCCTGGGCCGGCCGCACGCCCGACATCGAAGCCCGCGCCGAGCAGCAGCTCGAACAGGTCTACTCGCGCGGCCTTGGGCCGTTCTTCCTCCTGGGCACGGACCATCAGGCGGTGGTCCGCGGCCGCGCACCGCGCCATCGCGGCGTGCTGATGGGAACCGTCACGGGGGTGTCCCATGAGGGCGTGACCATCGAGGCCGCCCAGGCGCACCGCGTGGCGCCGCTCAAGCCCGGCGACGGCGTGGTGTTCGACGCGGCCGCCTGGCGGAGTCCCGAGGAGCCCGAGGAGGGTGGCCGCATTTTCCAGGTACTCGCTGGCGGCGGCGGGCTGGAGTTGCGCTTCGGCAATGGCGCGCTCAAGCCCGGCCGCATCCGCCACGGCGACCTGGTCTGGCGCACCCACGATCCCGATGTGGACCGCGCCGCGCGCGCCTATCTGGAGCCCGCGGCGCCGCTGAGCAAACAGCCGGTCTCGGTGCGCGTAATCGCCCGCGAGGGCGAACCCTTGCGCACCGAGTGGCGGGCGGGCGATGCGGAGGCCCGCGTCGCCTCACCGGGCGCTCTGGGACCGGCCCGCTTGCGCGCGCTGGACGCGGAGTATCTGCGCGAGCAGCTCGGCCGCCTCGGCAACACGCCCTATCGCCTGGCGGATCTCGAACTGGAGACCGCCGGCGCGCCCTTCGCTCCCAGTTCGCTGCTCAACCAGGTACGCCGCGAGGCCGTCGAGCAGTTGCAGCAAATGCAAGGCGCGCCGAAGCCCATCGCCATCCACGCGGTGGCGCTGCCCGAGCCAGAGCCCGCCGGCCAGCCCGCGCCGCCCGCCGCCCCGGAGCTGCACCTCCTGGTGCGCACCGCCGCGCAACTGGATGCCGCCATCGCCCTGCGCCCCGCCAGCATCACGCTCGACTACCTGGACCTCTACGGCCTGCGCCCCTCGCTCGACCGCATCCGCGCCGCCGGCCTGGCGCCGCGCGTAGCCAGCCCGCGCGTGCTCAAGCCGGGCGAAGCCCGCATCGTGGATTTCCTGCGAAGCTGCCTCTGCCCCATCCTGGTGCGTTCCGCGGGCCTGATCGAGGCGCTCGGCGAGGCGCCGCACGCCCCGCTCATCGGCGATTTCAGTTTGAATGCCGCCAGCGCCCTCGCCGCCGCCGAGTTCCTGGCGCTGGGCCTCGCGCTCCTCACTCCCGCGCACGATTTGAACGCCGCGCAGGTGGCCGCGCTCGCCGCCGCCGCCGGCGCGCATCGGATCGAGGCCGTGGCCTACCAGCACCTGCCGGTATTCCACACCGAGCACTGCGTCTTCTGCCGCTTCCTCTCCAGCGGGCACAGCTTCCGCGATTGCGGCCGCCCCTGCGAGAGCCACACCGTGGCCCTGCGCGACGCCTCCGGCCGCGCACACCCCGTGCTGGCCGACGTGGGATGCCGCAACACCGTCTTCGGCGCCGAAGCGCAGCAGGCCGCCGCCCACCTGGACGCATGGCGCGCCGCCGGCATCTTCCGCTTCCGCCTGGAATTTGTCCACGAATCCGGGGAGCAGGTCTGCGGCGTGACCCGCGCCTTCGAGGATCGCCTGGCGGGCCGCCAAACCGCGCGCGACCTGGCGCAAACCCTGCAGCGCATCGCGCCGGGGGGTGCCACCGAGGGCAGCCTGTTCGTACCCGCGGACTATCTGACGCTGCCGGCGATGGAGTAGGCGCCGGATCCTCACTGCACTTGCAGATGGCCGATCACCACAGCCGCCGATCCGCGATAGGAAACCTGCTTGCCGATCGGGAAGAGCGCCGCGAAGTTGTTATAGGCCGGCACGCGGATGGCCCTGAGGACGCTGACCGACGAGACCGCCGGATTGGCGGCCCGGCTATCGCTGATGTTTCCGGCCACCACCAGAACCCCAGCCGCCATGGCTGCCGCCTTCGCCGCCGGAGAGGCCAGCATCGCCCGGTAAGCGGCCAGGGAGATGACCTCGGCACCGCCGCCCGCCGCGCCTCCGCCTGTAGCCGCCGCCCCGCCCACGGCAGCCCCACCGCCAATCAGCGCGCTGGCCGCCACGCACAGATAGCAGGCTGCAAAGGCACCGGCGGTGAGTCCGATCAGAACCCAGCCCAGTGCGCGGAACTGCCCGACCGGATTGCGGAGGTCGAGAAAGGGAGGCGGCTTCACCTGCAGCAGGTTTTCGGTTCGCTGCATGCGCATCTCGTTCTGCCAGGCCGTGATGAACTCCGGCGGGGCAGTGATGAGGTATACGCTTCCCGGAGGGCCCCCCACGGCCCTGGCGGCTTCGGCTTCCAGGCGGGGTGCCATGTCGCGAAACTCGGGCGTCAGAACCAGCGTCATCTTCTGGGCGGCGGCCTGGCTTTTCTTCTCCTCCTCGTCGTCGGGGCGGCGCAGGACCTCGTATAGGACAACGCCTCGGGGCGGCGCAAACAGTCCGTAATCCGTGGACTGGGTGCACACGCACTTGTTCAACGGGTCCGAGGGAAACGGCAGCGCGTGCGGTGGATACCACGACACCATCAGGTCGCTCCACTCCGGCTCGCCGTATTTCCGGCAGATCGCAGCCGCCACCTTATAATAGCCGGCAAGCTGCACCTGGCCCGCCCGCGCGTAGTTGGTCGTCTTGATCTCGTAGAAGTGCCGGTCCGTGAAGTCGATGATGTCCGGTCTGAGTTGCCGGCTGATGCCCCGGAGTTCGTCGAGCAGAGCGTCGCCGAACTTTTTGTTGGGGGCGCCAATCGGCAGGCGTATGTCCCGGTTCTCGAACTGCGACCCGTACAGGATCGAGTGGCCCCCATGATCGAACTGGTAGACATCCTCGAGGACCTTGTTGGCGGGTCCCCAGATCTCCACGCCCGAGGCGTCCGCACGGTCCCACGGAGGACACGGCGGTCCCGGATGGCGCTGAACCAGCCCCGGCGGCGCCCATGGGCCCGCGGCGCTCAATCCGGGCGGGAGGCCGGCGAGGACCCGGTCCGCCACGCGCCCGGCTGCCCGCTCCAGCGCGGAGCCGGAATGGCCGAGAACCAGCGGCCCAGAGGCGTCTTCACCCCGCTGCTGAATCACGTGGACCAACTCATGGGCGATCAGCCATCGGCCCGGGCCGCTCTCCGGACGGTATTGCCCGGCGCCGAAGACCACGTGGCGCCCGGCGGTGTAAGCCCGCGCCCCGATCGAGACCGCGGACTCCGCGGCGGCGGCATCGGTATGTACCCGCACGTTTCCAAAGCCGTGACCGAACCGCGATTCCATGAACGCGCGCATCGCCGGGTCGAGAGGGCCGCCGGGGGTCCGCAACACGTCGCGAACGAGCCTGGGAACTGAGGTGGACATCGGTTGGCCTCCTTCTTTCGTGCCTTACACCCTGGCGCCTTCCGCCCGTCCCAAGCGGTCAGCACCCGGCCGCACTGAGGTCGATTAGACATCACTCCAAATCGCGGGTCAAGCACTTCGATCGCGCCTGCAGCCGGAACTGTGATGCGGCGTCCAGAAGCGGCGCGGCCCGCACCGGCGTGGCGGTTTGGCGGCTGGAGCTATTTCCAGCCCATGCGCTCGCGCAGCCCGGCGATGTGCGCGTAGTGATGCCGCGAGTGCCAGGCGTACATCGCCACGTATTGGTCCAGCCTCAAAACCCCGAGTTCCGGGTGCTGCAACGTACGTGCGAAATCGGCGCCGGAGAAACTGCGCAGCAACGCCGCCCATCGTTCATGCAGGCCGTCCAGCAGCCCCAGCGACACGCCGGCCGGCAGGGTTTTCGCGTCGGGCAACTCCGCCCATTTCGCCTGGTCGTACGGCTTGATGACCGGCGAGTCCTCAGTCACCGCCAGCCGGAAACGGATGTATGCGTTCGCGTGGCTATCGGCGAGGTGATGCACCACCTGGCGCACGGTCCATCCATTGGGACGATAAGGCGTATCGAGTTGCCGGTCGTCGAGGCCCGCGACCGCGCTGCGATACCGCTCGGGCGCGGCGGCAATCGCGGCGACGGCCTCGATCAGGATATCCGGATCGACCACAGTGGTGGCGTCCAGCGTGCCGGCGAATTTGCCGATCGGGTAGCTGAGGTCCGTGGAGGAGGTGGTTGCGGTGGTCCAAGGATAATTGGCGTCCATAGGAGAAGGGTACCAGTTGTGCCGGCGGCACGGTCGCGGGCGCACAGCATCGGCCAATCCGGGGCAGTACAATGGTCCTGTGATCACGCTCAGCGCCGACGAGGAACGCTTGGTGGAGACCCTTCGCGCCTTGCCGTCCAGCGCTGCCGGGCAGATGATTGTCTGGGCGACCCGGCTTCGCGAACTTGCCGACGGAAGAGACGTGGACCGAGGAAGATCTTGCGGACGCGCAGCGCGCTTCCTGCGCCAGGTATGAAGAGCGGGAGCGCGACGAGCCTTGACGCCGGGGGATATCGTGATCGCAGCCTTTCCGGGTGCCCGGGGCTCACGGAGGCGAGACCCGCGGTTGTCTGGTCCACGGACCTCTATCCACGGCACCGCCCGGACGTCGTCCTGGGCCTGATTACTACCAGACCGGCAGATCCCCTTGTGCCCGGCCGATCGCGCGATCGATAACTGGAGAGCGGCGGGTCTTCAGGCCCCTTCCTGCTTCAGGTTGTACGTGGTCACGTTGCTCCAGCGAGATGTGCGTGTCGCTCGCCGGCTGGCGGACGAAGACTGGCACGCAGTGCAGCGGTGCGTCGATCTGGGGATCGCTCGGGGATAGGCCAGTCCTGCCGGAATTCAGCCGCTAGAACTGCCGCGCGGCGGCGGTTCTGTTTTTTCCTCCCCCCTACTCCGCCTCTTCCTGCCCCACCTTGAGTACGGCCAGGAACGCCTTGTGCGGGATCTCCACGCAGTCCACGCCCGGGCGATACCCAGCGGTATCCTGTGAAGGGTGCGGGCCAGCACGGAGGGCTGATGAGCTGATCGGTGATTTTCGAAAAGGGGCCGGCCTCTTTGGGGGCCTATGTTCCGAACCTTCCCGGCGTTATCTCCGTTGGCGACTCGCGAGACGAGATGGAGCGCTTGATCCAGGAAGCCATCGGGTTTCACCTTGAGGGCCTGCGCGACGAAGGCCGGACGATCCCCCCGCCGTCGACCTTCGCGGGCGTCGTTGAGGTAGATCCGGCGGAGTGAGGCGCTTGCCCGCGCGATTGCCTCGGTAAAAGAACCCGCGTACCATGAAAGCAATGGACGTGCAGCTTACCCCGGACCAGATGGCGTTTGTGCGCCAGGCGATCCTGAGTGGCCGGCTTCATGCGGAAGAAGACGCCGTGCACGAAGCTCTCGCCCTATGGGAAGAGCGTGAGCGTACCCGGATTGAGATTCTCGCCGCTGTCGATCGGGCGGAGGCTTCGCTGGCGCGTGGCGCAGGCCGCCTCATCTCGGCGGAGTCCATGCGCGAGCTTGCCGGCGAGGTGAAGAACCGCGGGCACGCCCGGCTTGCCGCGGAACGCTCCTCTTTGCGCTGATGGCTTGCCATCTTGCACGGGAGGGGTGCCGTCGACACACTGTCGGAGTCAGCCCCGAAACAGTAACTCGCGCCTCGCGATGGTGCGGACCAGGCTGTCGTCCGATCCGAGCAGCGAGAACGCCGGTTACGGAGCAGCGGCCCTGCAGGCCCCTTCCTGTACCTGGCAACGCTGCTCCAGGGCGATGTTCGCATCGCCGGACGGCTCTCGGACAATGACTGGCTCGCCGCGCGGCGGCGTTTCGATCTGGGGAACGCTCGGGCACTGCGGACTCCCCCGGAGCCGGGCCAAGCCTCTCCGGCCGCCGTCGGTTACTCCCCAGCCTGGCCGACCACCCTGTCGTAGAGGTCCTGATCCATGAAGAACCGGACCGCCCGCAGCCGGTCCAATTCCGGCCGAACCTTGGCCAGAAAGCCGCGATCCTTGCCCGCCAGCAGGAGGCCGACTGTTCCAATCACCCGAAGGCCCAGCGCTACCGCAAGCCGCCGCGCGGGCTGTTCATCGAGAATGAGAAGCGCGCTTCCCAGTTGCAAACCCAAACTGATGACCTCGCGTTCTCCAGGACCGATGGAAGTGCCCACCGTGCCGGGTTGCAGTGGGTGTGCCAGTTCCCGGACCATTACCCAGCCGGGAAGCTTTGCCACCGTTGGCTCCACTTCCCGGGCGACGGCACGAGGAACCAAGACTCGAGTGTGAATCTGGCGCAGCAGGTCGAGTTGCCCAATCTGAGTCAGCGCGATCAGCGGGCTTGAATTGGAAATGACCTCCACTCAGGCTCGCTTGCTCTCCGCGACTTCCGCCTGCCATTCGTCTTCCGTGAAGCGGAAGTAGGGGATGCCCAACTCGGAGGTGCGCTGGATAAACTCCAGGCGGGGAATTCCCATGAGTTCGGCGCCTTTGCCGCTGGAAACCAGGCCTCGCCGGTACAATTCGAAAACGATCATCTCACGGGCGGCCTGCTCGATCGGCTCGCCCAGAGTTGCCAGGAAACCGGTCAGTTCCTCGCCGAGATTCAGAGTAGCGGAATTCATCAAGGGCGCTCCTCTCCTATGCTACCGCCCCCCGCCAGGCATCGCTACGTCTGGCAAAGACTGGCAAGGCGGCGCGCCCACCGCCACGGCGGGGCGGTCCATCCGCAAGCAGGTCTTCTGGAATCAATATCTTGCGGTCCGGAAGCCGCCGCGCCGTGGCGGTTTTTGGGGTTGGGCCCCCTACTCCGCCTCTTCCTGCCCCACCTTGAGCACGGCCAGGAACGCCTCCTGCGGAATGTCCACGCGGCCGACGCGCTTCATCCGCTTCTTGCCTTCCTTCTGCTTTTCGAGCAGCTTGCGCTTGCGTGAAATGTCGCCGCCGTAGCACTTCGCCAGCACGTTCTTGCCCATCGATTTGATGGTCTCGCGCGCCACGATCTTGTTGCCGATCGCGGCCTGCAACGCCACCTCGAACATCTGCCGCGGGATCAGTTTGCGCAGGCGCGAGATCAGCTCCTTGCCGCGGTCGTAGGCGAACTCGCGGTGTACAATCAGGCTCAGCGCGTCCACCGGGTCGCCCGCCACCAGCACGTCCAGCCGCACCATCGGCGAAACGCGATAGCCGGACAGGTGGTAGTCCAGCGACGCGTAGCCGCGCGAGCACGATTTCAGGCGGTCGTAGAAGTCCAATACGATTTCGTTCAGCGGCAATTCGTACACCAGCATCACGCGGCCGCCGCCCAGGTATTCGAACTTCTTCTGCGTGCCGCGCTTGTCTTCCAGCAGCTTGAGGATGCCGCCCAGGTACTCCTCGCGCGTGATCACCGTGGCGTCGATGATGGGCTCCTCGATCTGTTTGATCTCGCTCGGGTCGGGGAACTTGGTGGGATTGTCGATCTCGACCACGTCGCCCACCGTGGTGGTGACGCGGTAGCGCACGCCCGGCGCGGTGGTGATCAGGTCGATATCGAACTCGCGCTCCAGGCGCTCCTGCACGATCTCCAGATGCAGCAGCCCCAGGAACCCGCAGCGGAATCCGAAGCCCAGCGCCACGGAGTTTTCCGGCTCGAAGTTGAAGGCGCTGTCATTGAGCCGCAATTTCTCCAGGGCGTCGCGCAAAAGGCCGTGCTCGTGCGATTCCACGGGGTAGAGGCCGGCGAACACCATGGGCTTGATCTCTTCGAACCCGGGCAGCGGCTCGGCGGCGGGGTTCTCATGGTCCACGATGGTGTCGCCGATTTTGGCGTCGCTGACGGTCTTGATGTTGGCCGACAGGAAGCCCACCTCGCCGGCCGACAGCTCGTCGCAGGGCGTGGCCTTGGGCGCCTGGTAGCCCAGCGCTTCCACATCGAAAACCTGGCCGTTGGACCACAGGCGGATCTTCTGGCCGACGCGCAATCGCCCGTCCAGCACGCGCACCAGGATGATGACGCCGCGGTAGGTATCGAACCAGGAATCGAAAATAAGAGCCCGCAGCGGCGCGTCAATCGAGCCCTTGGGCGGCGGCACCAGGTGCACGATGGCTTCCAGAATTTCGTGCACCCCGATGCCCGACTTGGCGCTGGCCATCACCGTATCGCGCGTGTCCAGGCCGATGATGGTCTCGATCTGTTCCTTGATGCGCTCCGGTTCGGCGGCCGGCAGGTCGATCTTGTTGATCACCGGGATGATTTCCAGGTTGTGGTGCAGCGCCAGGTAAGTATTGGCCAGCGTCTGCGCCTCCACGCCCTGGGAGGCGTCCACCACCAGGAGCGCGCCCTCGCAGGCTTGCAGGCTGCGCGACACCTCGTAGGAGAAATCCACATGCCCCGGCGTATCGATCAGGTTCAACTGGTACTGGTTGCCGTCCTCGGCGCGGTAATTCAGGCGGACGGCGTGGGCCTTGATGGTGATGCCGCGCTCCCGTTCCAGGTCCATGGTGTCCAGAACCTGCTCCATCATCTCCCGCTGGGACAGCGCGCCGGTGATTTCCAGGAGCCGGTCGGCCAGCGTGGACTTGCCGTGGTCGATGTGGGCGATGATAGAGAAATTGCGTATGAATTCGCGGTCCATCTGTAGTGGGGGTGCTCTTCCGATTATCCCACAGAGCCCGATGTTACACTGATGCTACGAGGGTGGGGCGGCGTTTTTCGAAGCGCGGCGCCCATTCCTTGCGGGAAAGTGAACTATGTCAACGGTATTTGAAGGCCAGCTTTCGGGTGCGGGGCTGCGATTCGCCATCGTGGTCAGCCGCTTCAACAATTTCATTTCCGAGCGCCTGCTTGCCGGCGCGCAAGACGCTCTGGCGCGCACCGGCGCCGATCTGGAAATGGTGGACATCGTCAAGGTGCCCGGCTCCTGGGAGGTCCCCCTGGTGGCCGGCGAACTGGCCCGGCAGCACCGCTACGACGCGGTGATCTGCCTGAGCGCGGTGATTCGCGGCGATACGCCCCACTTCGATTACGTGTCGGCCGAAGCGGCCAAGGGGATCGCGCACGTCGCCATGGAAACCGGCGTGCCCGTGGCGTTCGGCGTCCTCACCACCAATACGCTGGAACAGGCCATCGACCGCGCCGGCGCCAAGGGCGGTAATAAGGGCTTCGACGCCGCCATGACCGCCATTGAAATGGCCAACCTGATGCGCTCGCTGCGCCAGGCAAAATAGGCATGCCCTCCCGTAGCAGATCGCGGCAGCGCGCCCTCCAGTTGCTGTTCCTCTGGGATGCGCGGCGCCAGCCTCTCGGTGAGGTCTTCGACGCCTATTTCGACTCGCTGTATTCCGCCGAACAACCGGGCCGGGACGAGTTTGCCGCCAGCCTGGTCAGGGGCACGGTCGAGCAGGTCTCGGCGCTGGACGAGCGGATCGCCAAACACGCCGAGCACTGGCGCATGGAGCGCATGTCCGCCGTGGATCGCAACATCCTCCGTCTCGCCCTGTACGAGATGACAAGCGTCGGCACGCCCGCCGCGGTGGTGATCGACGAAGCGCTGGAACTGGCCCGCAAGTTTTCCGGCGACGAATCCGTGCAGTTCGTCAACGGCGTGCTGGATGCCATCCACCGCGAGGCCGGCCCGGCTCCCGTCCCGCCCGAATAAGGGGCGCGGCGGCGCGGATTCCCGCTACGCTATACTTCGGATGAGAAGGATCTGCCCCCATGGCCCGTAAATTGCGCTCTTTGCTGGCCTTATCGTCGATGGTCGCGGGCTGTGCCCTGTTCGCCGGCCACTTCGGGCCGCACGTCGTGGCGGCGGCCGCCGCCCCGGCCGCGGACCCGTCCGCGCCGGTGCCGGAGCGCGAGGTCGAGAAATTCGTCCGGCTCTACACCCTGGTCAGCCGCAACTTCGCCACCCCGGTCAGCCCCGCCCGTGCCATATATAAAGGTGCCATTCCGGGCATGTTGCTCACCCTGGACCCGCATTCCAGCTTCTACGACCAGAAAGATTACCGGGTGCTTCTGGAGGATCAGCGCGGCCACTACTCGGGAGTCGGCATGCAGGTGGGGCCGCGGAATGAGAAGACCGTGGTGGTGGCGCCGTTTCCCGGTTCGCCGGCCTACCGCGTGGGCCTGCGTCCCGGCGACGTCATTCAGTTCGTGGACGACCGGCCCACCGAAGGCCTGACCACGACGGAAGTGGCCGACATGCTGAAAGGCGCCCGCGGCACGGCGGTGAAGATCGCGGTTTCGCGGGAAGGAACGCGGGGTATCCTGAGCTTCACGATCGTCCGCGAGGACATCAGCCGCAAGACCGTGTCGGACGCCTTCTGGCTGAAGCCGGGCGTCGCATACCTCAAGATCCTGAGTTTCGGCGAAAACACCGGCCACGAACTGGACGATAATCTCAGGCTCCTGGGCGAAGACACTGTGAAGGGGCTGGTGCTGGATCTGCGCGGCAACCCGGGCGGCCTTCTGAACGAGGCCGTGGACGTGGCCGACCACTTCCTGCGCAAGGGGCAGACGGTGGTCTCGCACCATGGGCGCATGTCTCCCGAGCGAACCTTGACGGCCCACAACGGCAACCACGGACGCGGCTATCCGGTGGTGGTGCTGGTCAACCGGTATTCCGCTTCCGCCGCCGAAATCGTAGCCGGGGCGCTGCAGGATCACGACCGCGCCTGGATTCTGGGCGAAACCACCTTCGGCAAGGGGCTGGTGCAATCCATCATCGCGCTGAGGGATGCGACCGGCCTGGCCCTCACGACCGCGCACTTCTACACCCCCAGCGGGCGCCTGATCCAGCGCAGCTATACCGGCAAGACCATCTACGATTACTATTACCACCAGGACGGGAAGCCCCGCGATTTGAACGACGTGAAGATGACCGACAGCGGCCGCACCGTGTATGGCGGCGGCGGCATCACCCCCGACGAGGATTACGCCCCGCCCAAACTGGACAGCCTGGAGAGCCAACTCTACCGCAGCGGCCTGTTCGACTTCACCCGCAGTTACTTCGCCGGACGCCCGCCCGCGCTACCGCCGGGGTGGATGCCGGACGACGCCATTCTCCGCCAGTTCCACGACTACCTCATCCAGCACAACTACCGCTTCCCGGAGTCCCGTTTCCAGGACGACCGCCCGTGGATCCGCCGTTACCTGATCCGCGAGATGTACATCTACGCCTTCGACGTGGATGCCAGCGACCGCGCCTTCGCCACGGTTGACCCGGAAGTGAAGCGGGCCATGGAGGCCATGCCACGGGCGGCCTCGCTGGTGGAGACCGCGCGCCGGGTGATGGTGCAGCGGATGAGAGGGCAGTAGCGGATCAGGAAGCCCGGAGTTCCGGCACGTATCGTTTGACGGGGATATCCTTTGCTCGCAGGCGCGCCTTCGCGACATCGTAGGCCAGTTGCATGCGGAGCAGGTGGTTCATGTCGGGGCCGAAGGCGAGTTCGAGTCGCAGGGCCATTTCGGGCGTCAAGGCGGATTTGCCATGAAGCAGGTCGGAGAGTGTGGCCCGCCGGACCTTCAGGACCTCCGCGGCTTTGGTTGCGGTCAGCCCGAGAGCTTCGATGATCTCCGTGCGGATCAAGTCTCCCGGATGGGGCGGGTTCTTCATGGGCATCGCAATCTCCTAGTGGTAATCGACCAAATCGACATCGCTGGCGGTGTTTGCCGCCTTGTCGTAGCGGAATATCAATCGCCAGTTCCCCGTGACCGTCAGGCTCCAGAATCCCTTGAGGCCGCCTTTGAGCGGGTGCAGATTCCACCCCGGAAACCGGCTCATTTGCTCCAGTCCGTCGGCCGTCTCCAGGGCGAACAACAGCTTGCGCAACTTGTCCGCCATTCCTGGCGGCACTGCCTTGGGGTTGTCAGCCGAGTGGAACTGCCTGAGCCCCTTGTGACGGAAGCGGACGAGGCGCATCGGGTCCCTTCATAGGTTCAGTATGTACGGTATCGCCGTACACGTCAAGCGGGGCATGCCTGCCACCTGCGCCGATCGTGAATCGCCGTCAGCGCAGCGCAAGGGCCGCCAGGTAGACCCGTACACCGGCCACTGTCATGCGGAAGCCGCGCATAGCACGGCGCGTCCCTACTTGACCTCGAACGCCGCCGCCCCGCTCTTTAGCCCCGCCGACGCCGCCGTCACGCGCACCGGCCCGGGCTTCCCGGTGGATTGCAGGATCGCCAGGCACATACCGTTGAACGCCTTCCGGCTGCTCGCCTTGTAGTCCTCGTGGCTCTGGGGGTCGCCGTTGTCCACGCCGATGATTCGCGCGGCGCCTTCCACGGCAAACGCCACCTCGTTCGACGCCGTGGGCACCATGCGGCCCTGCGCGTCCAGAATCCGCACCGTCACGTGGGCGATGCCCTGGCGGCCGGCGGGGATCGCCTCGCGGTCCACGGTGAGCTCCATCGCGGCTGGGTCGCCGGTGGTGGACACTTCCTCCGTGCACACCACTTTGCCATCCTTGGTCCCGACGGCTTTCAGCGTGCCGGGTTCGTAGGGGATGTCCCAGGTGAGGTGCAGGTCGTTGGTGGTGCGGACGGCGCGCATGCGGGCGGGGTAGTTGCCGTAGTGGCCTTCCATACCGCGGCGCGGGAAGGCGTACCCCTTCACTCCGGCCGATTTGCCGTTGATGAACAGCTCCACCGTGTCGCAGTTGGTGTAGCAGGTCACGGGCATGAACTGGCCCTCGCGGCCTTTCCAGTTCCAGTGGGGGAACAGGTGCAGCATGGGCGCGGCGGTCCACTGGCTCTGGTAGAAGTAGTAGCCGTCCTTTTTGAAGCCGCAGGTGTCGATGACGCCGGAGGTTGAGCCCTTGCCGGGCCAGCGGGATTCGCCCAGGTAGTCGATGCCCGTCCACATGAAATCGCCGGCCACGTAATCGTAGGTGGATACGAACTTCCACAGCGCCTCGGTGTCGATGCTGCGGCCGCCGCCGGCGCCGCCACGCACGCCGCCCATGGAGATGCTCTCGGTGCCGATGACGCGGCGCTGCGGGAAGGCGGCCTTGTCGATGCTGTAGTATTTCTCGGCACGGTCGCGCCAGCGGTCCACATAGTTGTAGCCCACCACGTCGAGCAGGGCCAGGAACTCGGGGCGCGCGGTTTCAATGGGCGGCTCCGAGGCGATGTGGTCGCAGCCGCAGGTGACCGGCCGCGTCGGATCTTCAGTGTGGAACACGTCGAGCAGCTTGCGCAGCGTCTCGGCTCCGTGCGGCTCGCCCTGATCGAGGATCTCGTTGCCGGCGCTCCAAAGCACCACCGAGGGATGGTTGCGGTCGCGCTGCACGAAGTTGCGCACGTCGCGCTCGTACCATTCGTCGAAGTAGTTGGCGTAGCCGTAAGGACCGATCTGGCTCTTGCCCACCTTCCATTCGTCGAAGGCCTCGTTCATCACCAGGAAGCCCATACGGTCGCACAGGTCCAGGAACTCGGCGGCGTAGGGGTTGTGGCTGGTGCGTATGGCGTTGCAGCCCATTTCGCGGAGGGCTTCGAGGCGCCGCTCCCAAACCCGCTCGGGGACGGCGGCGCCCATGGAGCCGGCTTCGTGGTGCAGGCAGACGCCGTTGAGCTTGACGCGCTGGCCGTTGAGCAGAAATCCCTGGTCGGCGTCGAAGAGCGCTTCGCGGATGCCGATGGGGGTCGAGTACTCGTCGAGCGTGCGCGCGCCGTCCTTCAACTCGCTGCGGACATTATATAGGTAGGGGTCGGCGGTGCTCCACAGGTTCGGCTTGGCGGCGTGGATCTGCTGCACGAACTCGTACCCGGTCCTGGGGCCGATTTCCTGCACGGCCTCGGCGGTCTCGACCGTCTTGCCGTCCTTATCGATCAGGGTGGTGACCAGCGTGCAGGTGCGCGCGGCGTTGCCGTCGTTGCGGACGCGGGTCTTCGCCTGGACGATGGCGCTGGCACGGGTGACGCGCGGGCAGGT
>Ga0265323_10000819_pt1 | contig 16659 bp, 13 predicted proteins | sample 41225metaG_FD_193580 | JGI IMG/M metagenome (GOLD analysis project Ga0265323, IMG submission 193580) | Rhizosphere microbial communities from Carex aquatilis grown in University of Washington, Seatle, WA, United States - 4-12-25 metaG | ecosystem: Host-associated > Plants > Roots > Rhizosphere...
GCGCGTGAACCGCGGCTTATTCACATCTACAATTGCCGTTTCACGAATTACGAGCCGCCGCTCGGCCAGTTCAAGATCGCCTGCACCAAGGGCACTTACGTCCGCAGCATCGCGCATGAACTCGGCCAGAAACTCGGCTGCGGCGCGCATCTGGCGACGCTCCGCCGCAGCGTTTCCGGCAAATTTGACGTGGCCGACGCGACGAAGCTGGATGACATATTGAAATTGACGACGGCGGAACTCGAGAAGAAGGTGATTCCGTTTTTGAAATTGGTTGGTTAAATATGTTAAATGAGTGATCGGTTAAATGAGCCGGGTTTTAGCGACGAAGCGCATTGCTTGTTTAACTCATTTAACTGGTTACCTGCTTAACTTCCAAGTCATGCAAATCATCCGCGCCGCAACCGAACTGAAGCCCGGCAACCGCAAGGTCTGCGTGGCCATCGGTGTTTTCGACGGTGTTCATCTCGGCCATCAGCAAATCATCCGGCAGACCGTCGCCAATGCGCGGCAGCATGACGCCATTGCACTGGTAGTCACGTTTGACCGGCACCCCAGCACTGTGGTCGCGCCCGACCGCGTGCCGCCGCTGATTTATTCGCTGCCGCAAAAACTGGGCGCGATTGAATCGCTGGGCACGGATACGCTGCTGCTGATTCATTTCGACCGCGCGTTCAGCGAGCAAACCGGCGAGGCGTTCATCCGCGGACTGGCGCGAGACCTCGGAAAAATCCAAAGCCTGTGCGTGGGAGCGGATTTCGTTTTCGGCCATAAGCGCAGCGGTAATGTCGCGTTGCTGAAAAAACTTGGTGACGAACTCGGATTCACCGTTCACGGATTGGCTGCCGTGTCGCTCGACAATCAAATCGTCAGCAGCACACGCATTCGCGAAGCCATTCGCGCCGGCAATCTCGACGCTGCGAGCCAGATGCTCGGACGGCCTTACGCGATTTCCGGCCGCGTGGTCGCGGGCGATGGTGTGGGTCGCAAGCTTGGTTTCCCGACCGCAAACCTTGATGCGGCGGGCCTGGTTCTGCCGCCCAACGGCGTTTACCTCGGTATTGCCAAAATCGGAACAAAATCGCAACCGGTCGCGCTCAACATCGGTTTCCGTCCGACGCTGGCGACCGGCGGGCCGCAGCTCCGCGTTGAAGCGCACCTGCTTGATTTTACCGGCGACCTTTACGGTCAGGAATTGGAAATTGAAATCGGTGAAAAGCTGCGCGACGAGCAAAAATTTGGTTCGCTCGAAGAACTGAAAGCCCAGATTGCACGGGACCTTGCCGGGGCGAAGCGGCGTTTCTAACAAACGTGGCGGCGTCTCGTGAGAGCGCCGCACTTTCGAAGCTCAAACTATCAATTCACCCCGCTCCAACGGATGAAAAGTGCCAACTGATGAATTTATACGGTGGAACTTTTCACCCGTTGGCATCAGGAGAAAAGCGGCGCTCTCACGAGACGCCGCCACGCCCAAAATTTCCTTGAACGTAGAAGCTGGATTCATTGTCCATCTGTCAATAAAATCATAAAAATGAATACTGGAATCAGTGCTATCAACGACGCAGTCAAGGAAGCGGGCGCCTTCACGCGCCCGCTGTTTAACGAACTCGGCAAGGTCATCGTCGGCCAGAATTATCTGACGGAGCGGCTGGTCATCGGCCTGCTCGCCAACGGCCACGTCCTGCTCGAAGGCGTGCCCGGCCTCGCCAAGACCCTCGCCGTCAAATCCCTCGCCGCCACGCTCAACGTCAAATTCTCCCGTCTGCAATTCACGCCGGACATGCTGCCCGCCGACGTCATCGGCACGCAGATTTACAATCCACAATCCGGCGGCTTCAGCACGCGCAAAGGCCCGGTTTTTGCCAACCTCATCCTGGCCGACGAAATCAACCGCGCGCCCGCCAAGGTACAGAGCGCTTTGCTCGAAGCCATGCAGGAAAAACAGGTCACCATCGGCGAACAGACGTTCAAGCTCGAAGAACCGTTCCTCGTGCTGGCCACGCAGAATCCCATCGAGCAGGAAGGCACCTATCCGCTGCCCGAGGCGCAGGTTGACCGCTTCATGCTCAAATTGAAAATCGGCTATCCGTCGCGCGCCGAAGAGCGTCAGATTCTCGACCTCATGGCGCGCACCAGCGGCACGCCCACCGCGAGCGCCGTCGTCGAGGCGAAACAAATCCTCAAGGCCCGCGAGGTCATCAACGACATCTACGTGGACGACAAGGTGAAGGAATACATCGTGGACCTCGTCTGCGCCACGCGCGACCCGGACCACTACAAAATCGCGGTGAAGGACTTCATCCAGCTCGGCGCGTCGCCGCGCGCGACCATCAACCTGACGCTGGCGGCCAAGGCTTATGCGTTCCTGAAAGGCCGAGGCTACGTCACGCCGCAGGACGTGAAGAGCATCGGCATGGACGTGCTCCGCCACCGCGTGGCCATCACCTACGAAGCCGAGGCCGAGGAAAAGACGAGCGAAATCATCATCCAGAAGATTTTTGATGAACTGCCTGTACCGTAAATGACACCGAGTCATCCACTTTACAAAGAACCTGCGGAAACTGAATTAGTCGTCGTGGGCAAGTATCGGCAAACGGACCGTGAAGTTAAGCTGCGTGCAGATGCTGCTGAGGCCTTGCTTGGTTTGATGACTCAAGCTCGGGCCGCCGGTGTCGCGATCATCCCCATCTCCGGGTTCCGCACCATTGCCTATCAGGAGTCGCTCTTTCAAAGAGCGGTGGTGAAATACGGTTCGGAAGACGCGGCTGTTCGCTGGGTGGGCCGCCCCGGCCATTCGGAACATCACACGGGTTTGGTGGTGGACTTGGGTGAGGAAGAAAGTCCGGCTTGCGATGTCGAACCGCCATTCGAGGAAACCCGTGCGTTCCACTGGTTGCAAACCAATGCGGCGCATTTCGGTTTCGAATTATCCTATCCGCGCAACAACTCACGAGGCGTTCACTACGAGCCGTGGCATTGGCGGTTCATCGGCACACCGGCAGCAAAACAAATTTTCCAAAGATGATCCCGCGCGAAACCCTCAAAAAAATCCGGCAGACCGGGATTCGCATGAACCGCGTCGTGACGGGGTTTGCGGAGCGCGGCTGTGCCCGAATCCCAACGGGATTCCGCCCCAAAGCCCAGGGTTGCGAGGAACGAGCTACCCTGGGTCATCGTCCCACAGACATCACCAACCGCAACGCGGTTGCGGCCATTCCGCTTTCGTCCATGATACGTGACGTTTGCCGCAACCCTGTCGGGGTTGCTCCTGATTTGGCTTGGTTTACCCAGGGTAGCTCCTTCGTCGCAACCCTGGGCTGGATGGCACAATCCCTTTGGGATTGCTCGGACCGTCTGAAGACGGAACTCCAAACCGTGTCCGTCACGCGCCGCCGTTCACGCATCACGTATTACGCATCACTTGCCCCATGATTCCCCGCGAAATCCTCAAAAAAATCCGGCAGATCGAGATTCGCACGAACCGCGTCGTGACCGAAACGCTCGCGGGCCAATACCATTCCGTTTTCAAAGGGCAGGGAATGAACTTCGACGAGGTGCGCGAATACCAGCCCGGCGACGACGTGCGCGCGATTGACTGGAACGTCACCGCGCGGATGAACCACCCGTTCATCAAAAAATTCGTCGAGGAACGCGAGTTGACGCTCATGCTGGTCGTGGACGTGAGCGGCTCCGGCTTGTTCGGCTCGCGCGCGCAATCCAAACGCGAACTCGCCGCTGAAATCGCCTCGGTGCTGGCTTTCTCCGCCATCCGCAACAACGACAAGGTCGGCCTGCTGCTGTTCAGCGATGAGGTGGAAAAATTCATTCCGCCGCGCAAAGGCCGCAGTCACGTCTTGCGCGTCATCCGCGAAGTCCTGTTTTTTGAGCCGAAACGTCGCGGCACGGATTTGGTCCAGGCGCTCGAATTCATGGGCCGCGTTTTGCCGCATCGCGCCATCGCCGTCGTCATTTCGGATTTTATAAGCCCGGCTGTAGCGTCGGCTGCTCGCCTCGGCGCAGCCTTCGGCGAAGCCCGGGCCTCCAGCCGACTCTCGAGTGGGGACACGCGACCCAACAGCAACGTATTGCCGTCCGAACTCCAAACCGCGTTGCGAATTGCAAATCGCAAGCACGATGTTGTCGCCGTGCAAATCACGGATCGCCATGAACTAGAGCTGCCCGCGCTTGGGCGTTTGGTTTTGGAAGACGCCGAAACGGGTGAAATCGTCGAAATCAACACAGGCCACGCCACCAGCCGCGAAGCCTTTGCGTTGCGGCAGGAAAAACAGCGCCACGACCTCGCACGCCAGTTCCGCTCGTCGGGTGTGGACACCATTCAACTCCGCACGGACGAACCTTACTCGGCGGCCCTGGGCAAATTTTTCGAGAACCGGGAAAAACGGAGGCTGAGAGGATGAGTCCAGCCTTTATTTGTAGGAGACGACGTGAGGAGTCTCATTCTTTCACGGAGAAATTAGAGCCTCCTTACGTCGGCTCCTACGAGAACAGAAAATGAGCAGCGCTGCCATTGCCACAAACGACATCCGCGACATCAAGCAGCCGGTGGACATTCCGAGCGGCTGGGAATGGCTTTGGTGGGTGCTTGCAGCACTGGCCACCATTGCCGTCGCGGTTTTGATTTGGCGTTGGTGGCAAAAGCGGCGGTCGCAAATTCCAGTCGTGCCGCCGGTGCCGGCTCACGTGCGCGCGAGGGAAATGCTGGGAAAGGCGCTTGCGCTGATTGCGCATCCCAAGCCGTTCTGCACCATGGTCTCCGACACGGTTCGCACCTATCTCGAAGAACGATTTGATTTCCACGCGCCGGAACGCACGACGGAGGAATTTTTGCACGAACTGCGGGGCACGGATTTGTTGTCGATGGAACAAAAGGAAAAGCTGGGTGAATTTTTGGAACGCTGCGACCTGGTGAAATTCGCGAAATACGAACCCGTTGAAAACGAGCTGCGCGACCTGCATGGCTCGGCCCTGCGGTTGGTTGAAGAAACTGAACCGCGTGAAGTCCAAAGTCCGGAATCCATAGTCCAAAGTCAAATGGTGTCAGCATGACCTTTGCGCATCCCTATTTTCTGCTGCTGCTGTTGCTGCTGCCGCTGCTGGCGTGGCTGAAGGGCCGGCGCGGCCAGCCGCCCGCGTTCCTCTATTCGGCGGTGCGACTGGTGGAAGGATTGACGCGGGCGCGGCGTTCGCGCGCCGGCGCATTTTTGGCGGCGCTGCGCTGGCTGGTGCTGGCTCTGTTCATTGTGGCACTGGCGCAACCGCACCTGATGAAAAGCCAGACCACGGTCAAGGCCAGCGGCATTGATATCGTGTGCGCGCTCGATTTGTCGGGCAGCATGATTTCGGAGGATTTCGTCGTGCGCGGCGGGCGCGTGAACCGCGTCAACATGGCCAAGTCGGTGCTGAAAGATTTTATTGATAAACGCCCGAACGACCGCATCGGGCTGGTGGTGTTCGCGGCCCAGGCGTTCATTGCCGCGCCGTTGACCCTGGACCATGATTATTTGCAGGAAAATCTGGACCGGCTGGAAATCGGCACGATCAATTCCGATGCGACGGCGATTGGCGACGCGCTGACCACGGCCATCAACCGGCTGCGCGACCTGAAATCGAAAAGCAAAATCATCATCCTGGCCACCGATGGGCAAAACAACTCCGGCAAAATCCAGCCGCTCCTGGCGGCGGACGCGGCGGCGGCGCTGGGCGTGAAAGTTTACACGGTCGGCATCGGCGAACAGGGCACGGCGCCGATGCCGGTGTTCATGGGCGGGCGAAAAGTGGGCTATCAAAACGTGCCGGTGGATGTGGATGAGGCGACGCTGCAAAAAATTGCCGACCAGACCGGCGGAAAATATTATCGCGCCGACAACGCGGAGCGGTTCCGGCAAATTTACGCGGAGATTGACAAACTGGAAAAAACTGAGGCGGTTATCAACAAATTCGCCCAATTCGATGAGTTGTTTCCGTGGTTCGTGACATGCGGGCTGGCGCTGCTGCTGGTCGAAATCGTTTTGGGACAAACCTTATTTCGGAGATTGCCATGAAGACATTGCCGATTGAAACACCGCCAGGTTTTGGAGTGCGCCAGCCCTCTGGCGCTTTGGCATCGCACGTCTCGCGGTTGAAAAGCGGCAGAGGGCTGCCGCAGTCCAAGACGCTTTCGCGCCTAACGGACGCCCCAGATTTTTTTACATGAGATTCGAGCATCCACAAATCCTCTGGCTCCTGCTGGTGATCCCACCGGCGCTGCTCGCGTTCTTCTGGTGGGCGATGCGCTCGCGGCAAAAGCTGCTGGTGCAATTCATCGAGGCGCGGCTGTTGTCGCAATTGACCGTCGGTATTTCCCCCGCACGGCAGAAAATCCGGTTCGGATGCCTGGTGCTTGCGGTGGCCCTGCTGATTGTTACGCTGGCCCGGCCGCAGCATGGATTTGATCTGCAGGAGGTCGAGCAGCGCGGATTGGACATCGTGGTGGCGGTGGACACCTCCAAGAGCATGCTGGCGACCGACATCGCGCCGAACCGGCTGGAGCGCGCCAAGCTCGCCGCGCTGGAATTGATGCAAAAGGCCGGCACGGACCGGATGGGGCTGGTCGCGTTTGCCGGCGACGCGTTTTTGGAATGCCCGCTGACGATTGATAACACGGCGTTTCAACAATGCGTGCAGGCGCTGGATGTGAACTCGATTCCGCAGGGCGGCACGGCCATCGCCGCCGCCATCAACACCGCCCTGACCGCGTTCAAGGAGGACAGCCGTCACAAGGTGCTGGTGCTGTTGACCGACGGCGAGGACAACGACACCGGCGCGCTGGAAGCGGCACAGAATGCGGCGAAAGCCGGGTTGAAAATATTTGCGATTGGCATTGGTACGGCCGCGGGCGATTTGCTGCGGGTGACGGAGGCCAACGGCAATTCGGATTACGTCCGCGACGAGCAGGGGAATGTGGTGAAGTCGCACCTCAACGAGGCATTGCTCCAGCAAATTGCCGGGGCGGCCGGCGGTTTTTATCTGCCGATGCGCGGGGCCAACGCGATTGACACGCTTTATGAGCGGGGTCTTGCGCCGCTGCCGAAATCGGAGGGCAGGGAACGGCTGGTGCGGCGCTATCACGAGCAATATCACTGGCCGCTGACGTTTGCGATGCTGTTGTTGCTGGTGGAACTGTTTTTGCCGGAGCGCAAATTGGAAAGGAACAATGCGAACAACATTCGCCCTCGCCTCGGCACTCTCCCCCGGGAGAGGGAGAATCATTCCCCGGTTTCAGCCGTAACTGGCACGGTCGTTTTGTTGGCCCTTTTGGTCTTCCCGGGTATCACGTCCGCTTCGCCGGCGAGTGCGTTGCGTGAATACAAATCGGGTAATTACACGAATGCCCTGCAGGAATTTGAGCGGCTCGCCCAGGTGAACACAAACGACCTGCGCCTGGTCTTCAACGCGGGCGCGGCGGCGTATCGCGCAACAAATTTTGACATGGCGTTGAACGCCTTTCAAGCGGCGGCATTGTCGCCGGATGCGAAGCTGCAACAGCAGGCGCATTACAACTTGGGCAACACGTTGTATCGCCTGGGCGAACTAAAATTTGAGCCGGATACGGAAGGCTTGACCACGATGGAAGAAACCTGGCAGCACGCGATCAAGAGTTATGAGCACGCGGCTGCACTGAACACGAACGACACGGATGTTGCCTACAATCTGGCATTCGTGAAGAAGCAATTGGGATTGATCGCCCAGCTTCGCGAGGCGATGCGAAGAGCCAAGCAGGCGGCGGACGAGGCGGTTCGGCGCAATGAGTATCACCGCGCGCTGGAAATCATGGAAAGCCTGAACAGCCCGATTGCCGCCAAAAAATTCCAGGATTACATTAAAAAATTGAAGGACATTGATGCGATCGTTACCCCTCATCAGCCTTAGCCTGCTGCTGCTGTCATGGCAGACGGTTTGCGCGCAGATTGCGCCTGCTGACGATTTTTTTAACAGCGGCGCGCAAAGCTACATTTCCAACAACATCGCCCAAGCCAAAGAGGCGGTGGCCACCGGGTTGAAATTTTACCCGGATGACATCAAGCTGAAAAAACTGGAGGAATTGCTCAAACAACAGAGCCAGCAGCAACAACAAGACCAGCAGAATCAGCAACAACAACAGAACCAACAATCGCAACAGAATCAAAAGCAACAGCAGCAGTCCAAGCAAAATCAGTCGCAACAACAATCGCAGAAGAATCAGCAGCAACAACAGGATCAGCAGGCGCAAAATCAGTCGGGCCAGGAGAAGGACAAACAACAGCAGGAACAGCAGCAGGCAAAATCGGCCGGCAAGCAATCTGACGAAAAGCAGGATGAGCAGACCGGACAAGCCCAGGCAGCCAAGGTCCGGGAAATGTCGCCGGAACAGGCAAAACGGCTGTTGGACGCACAAAAAGGCGATGAACAATTTCTTCAATTAAAGCCCAAAAACCCGCCGGAAAGCTCAAATAGACCAATAAAAGACTGGTAATCAGAATCGCTAATTATCACAAGCAATTGATTATCAAAGTGTTGAAAGGTTATCCCGAAGACGGTTTCTTCTTGTGTTTTGGCAAAAAGGGGTTAACATGAAACCGCGTCGGTCTTCTGGTGTTGGCGCTCTCCCGAAGTTCAATGGGTGGGCACATTTGTATCCAGAATCGGCGTGGCTTGTTGAGCAAGGGTATTGGTGAGTTTTTCTGAACCGAAACGAGCCGTGACAGGTCTAATTATAATTTATGTTGAAGCGAAAAAGAACGGCGCGGGGTACTGGGGCGCACAAACATCGAAGTGGCAGCCGACGAAGTGCCGGGACGAAACCGGCGCCGGTGCGCCGGCGTTTTGTTATTTCCAGCGCGCACAGGGGCTCTTCGAAGCCGCAGAAAACCAGGCCGCACGCAACCGGTGCACTTATTACCACGTTAAAATCGCCGGCGAAAACGCCGCAGAACGGCCACTTAAGCGCCGCGGCTTCGGCGCCCCTGCAATCGTCCGTGGATCTGACCGAGACGGTCCGGACGCTTCTGCATCTGGCGCAGGAGCACGGCTACATCACGTACGATGACGTCAATGACGTTTTGCCGGACAATCTCAGCCCCGAAGACCTGGACGCGCTCCTGACCAAGCTGCGGAGTCTCGACGTGGAAATCGTCATGGACCAGGCCGAGGCCGAACGCGCGGCCAAGCCGGCCGAGCCGGCGCAGCCGGCGGAGGAGGACGAGGACGCGCGGCTGGAAATTCTGGACGACCCGGTCCGGATGTACATGAACCAGATGGGCAAGGTGCCCCTGCTCACGCGGGAACAGGAAGTTGAGATTTGCAAGCGCATCGAAGAGGCCGAGCTGGAGATGAAGCGCATTGTGTACAGCCTCGGTTTCACCGCGAAGGAACACATTGCCATCGCGGAAAAATTATTGTCCGAGCCGCCGAAGGAGCGGTTCGACCGTGTGATCGTGGACAAGAAGATCGCCAATCGCGAAGGCCATTTGCGCGAATTGCGCAAGCTCATCAAAAAGATCCGCGCCTTCGATCAAAAGGTGGACGCGAAGTATTTCCTGTGGCAGAAGGCCCTGCAAAAGGGCCGCAAGGAAAAATTGCAGCGCGAGTTGAAAAAACTCAGCTTCAAGCTGCAGGAAATCTTCACGAAGTTTTTTTACAAACAAAAAGTCGTCGAGGAGATGATCGTCGTGGCCGGCAACATTCACGAAAAATTCCAGGCCAGCCTGCGCCATATCCAGGAACTCGAGGCGTTGCGCACGACCGGCGAACGCCGGGCGGCGATCGAGGCCGAACGCGCCAAAATCCAGACGCTCGAACAATTTGTGCGGATGCCGCGCGAGGTTTTTTACAAGACATTCAGCGAATTGCGGGCCGCCGCCGAACGCGGATTGCGGGCCAAGACCCATATGGCCGAGGCCAACCTGCGCCTCGTCGTTTCCGTCGCCAAAAAATACACCAACCGCGGCCAGTCGTTTCTCGACTTGATCCAGGAAGGCAACATCGGTTTGATGAAGGGCGTCGAGAAATTCGAATATCGCCGCGGCTACAAGTTTTCCACGTACGCCATTTGGTGGATCCGCCAGGCCATCACGCGTTCGATTGCCGATCAGGCGCGCACCATCCGCATTCCGGTGCATATGATTGAAATCATGAACAAGCTCTGGCGCGCGCAGAAGCAGCTTACCCAGGAACTGGGCCGCGAGCCCACGCCGGAGGAACTGGCCGATGAAATGCACATGCCGGTGTCGCGCATCCACGCGCTGCTCAAGATGGCGCAGCAGCCGGTGTCGCTCCACGCGCCCGTCGGTGACGACGGCGACGTGAGCGTCGGCGATTTCATTGAGGACAAGACGGCCGAGAATCCGTCGGAAGTGACCAGCTACAGCCTGCTCCGTGAAAAATTGAGCGACGTGCTGACGACGTTGACCGAGCGCGAGCGCAAGATTCTCGAAATGCGTTTCGGTTTGCTGGACGGCTACGAACGCACGCTCGAAGAAATCGGCAAGATGTACAACGTCACGCGCGAACGCATCCGCCAGATCGAGGCGAAGGCGCTGCGCAAGCTGCGCCACCCGACGCGCGTGCGCCATCTGCAGGGGTTCCTCGAAATTGCCGAGCCGGCGTAAGGCGCGGGTGTGGGCATTTTAAAGAAATGTGCCATAGCATTGCTGGGAATATTCTCGGGAATGGTGTTTTAGTCCGCCTTCAACCTGACCTTCTCCCCCGGGGAGAAGGAACCGCATTTGCACGTTTCTGGTTTTGCGGATGATTGTCCGGCTAATCCAGTCGTACGATTTTCAAAGAGACGGCGGATGATTCTCCCTCTCCTCGGAGGAGAGGGCCGGGGTGAGGACGAGCGTAAAAAACCAAATTCCGCCGGGTTGAATTTCCTCATCTCGCGCGTCGGGGAGAGGCTTGCCAGCAGTTGCAAAACAACTATTCTGTCGGCATGAAAGCAAATCGGTTGTCGGGGCTGCTTCTGTTTTGGATATTGATCGCAACTGCTTTTCGATTGTCTGCGCGAGCCGCCGAGCCGAGCTACAACGGCAAGCCATTAAGCGAATGGTTGTTGATATTAAAGGAGGGACATACCGAGTCTGGCGAGCAAGATGCACAGGCAGCCATCCGACAAATCGGCACCAATGGCATACCCGTCATGGTTAACCTGATAAGTGTATATGACGACTGGAGCGCAAAGAGGGTTTTGTCAAAACTTCACAACAAGGACATCACCGCTTACGTCAAATGGGACGAGAATCCTTACAGCAGGGCTAAAAGCCTTAGAGAACTGGGACTGAACGGTTTTTCCATTTTGGGGACCAATGCGGAAAGCGCCGTTCCGCAAATCATCAAAGCCATGTCATACTCGGACGAAGCCGCCCGCGCTTTGACCATGATCGGGCCGAAGGGTTTTTCCGCGCTGACCAATGCGCTAAACGACTCGAATTCGAGCGTTCGGGATGCGATAATCCGGGCGCTGGGCAAGGGAAGCGGTGGTGATCCAGAAGTGATAAAGCAACTTTTGGTCAATGCGCTTAAAGACCCGGATACACTAATTCGGTTGCATGCGGCGGATATTCTGCGAGACAAGGCTCCCGACGCTGTCATCGCCACGCTAATGCCATTGTTGGATGCCAGCGACTATGGCAACTGTAAGAGCGCCGCCGATACACTGGGCACTTTAGGGCCGGCGGCAAAAGTAGCGGTTCCGAAACTTTTCTCTGTTTTTACGAATGTCGTTTGTGGAACGAATGAATACCTGATTCGATGCTTAACTGGCGATTTGCTTGACGCGTTAGGAAAAATTGACCCCGATTCGGCAAAAGAAGCGGAGACGTTTTGGGTCACCAACAACCCGTTGAACGGTCTCCGTCAAGGTTGTACGACAACACTGTTCCCGAATGGGGAAGAATTAATTGCTGGAGGTTATGTTACGATTGAAATTCCCGCGATCAGTAATCGTGTTCTTTCCAGCGCCGAATTGCTTGATCCAAAGACTGGAAGATGGACGGAAACCGGGAAGATGAATCATGCACGTTATTATCATAGAGCAACATTGCTGCGAAATGGAAAAGTACTGGTTGCGGGGGGCACCGATTGTATTGCTCCTGGCAAAGGCGGCGATCTTTCCAGCGCGGAATTGTTTGACCCAGTGACTGGAAAGTGGACGGAGACGGGTTCAATGCACAGTCCGCATCCGAGCGAACGCATGGCCTTGCAGTCAAGTGGCAAAGTGCTGGTCTATGAAGGTGGCTTCGACACGTACCCGATTTTGGGCCATGAATTATACGACCCAGCCTCCGGGACTTGGGAATTGATTCCCAAAGAACAAGAGCGTAGACGGGCATGGCATGCGTCACCGAGTCAGCAATGAAAACGGCGATTTTGGGCCATGAACTATATGATCCGGCCACTGGTACGTGAACTGTAGTTACGAACAAATGAGACTATGAAATCTGGTTCAACTTCGAGTCTCTCTCTGTTGGCAGATGGACCAAACTGTCGTTATGTAGGTAAGTGGTACGCCTTGGTGGGGCGAGGCTACTGACGAGCCGGTCTTGGCGCGTCAAAGCGTAGCGACGACGGCTCGCGGGTACGCTCGCCCCACCGAAAATTAGCGCTTTTTCAAAAAACATGTAGCCGCCGACGTTAGTCGGCGCAAATCGATTAAGGGAGAATGATATGGCGCGAACTAACGTTCGCGGCTACGAGATTATTTAAATCGCTCTAAATCCGTCCCACCGGGTGGAGAATCAGGTTTTTTCAATCAACCGGTATCCCACGCCCGGCTCGGTGATGAAATGTTCGGGTTGCGTGGGGTTGGCCTCCAGTTTTTCCCGTAGATGCGCGATGTGGACGCGCAGGTAATGCGTTTGCTCCACCGCCTTCGGCCCCCAGACTTCCGTCAGCAACTGGCGGTGCGTCAAAACCTTGCCGGCATGCGTCACGAACAATCGCAGCAGCGAATACTCAATCGGCGTGAGCTTGATTTCCTGGCCGTGTTTGCGGACGACGCGCGCGGACAAATCCACTTCCAGTTCGCCGGTGTGGAAAACTGCGTCCGCGCCCTGCGGCTGGGCGTGCCGCAGCACGGCGCGGAGACGCGCGAGCAGTTCGGCACTGTTGAACGGCTTGGTCACGTAATCGTCCGCGCCCGCGTCGAGCGCGGCCACCTTGTCGTCCTCGCGGTCGCGCACGCTCAGGATGATGACCGGCACGCGGCTCCATTCGCGCAGGCGCTTCAGCACTTCCATGCCTTCGAGATCGGGCAGGCCGAGGTCGAGCAAAACTACGTCGGGCCGGCGCTGGGCGGCCTGGGTAATGCCGTCCGATCCGGTCGCGGCGTCGAAGACGCGATAGCCGTTCGCCTCCAGCGTGACACGCAGGAGACGTTGGATTTGCGGCTCGTCGTCAATGACGAGGGCGACCGGCGAAGCAGATGGATTGTTCATGTATAGCAGTTCCAATTAACATGGGCACATTTTGATATGGCTCTGGAAAAAAGCGGCGGAGGGCCGCCGCACTCCAAGACGCTGTGCGTGGCACGATGATTCCTGAAATGCGCGAAGCGTCTTGGACTGCGCCAGTCCTCTGGCGCTTTGCAGGAACACGGAATGCCGCCAGATAGCCGCCGCAGTCCAAAATTGTCCGGTGTTCATGTTTCGGCCTCCACGGTTGGCGGTGATTCTTTTTGCGGCAGACTGATGGTGAACATCACGCCGCCGCCCGGACGGTTGGCGGCGGTGATGGTTCCGCCGTGCGCCTCGACGAAACCCTTGACGATGGTGAGTCCAAGTCCGCTGCCGCCGGTGGGCGCGGTGGGGGCGCGGAAAAATTTGTCGAAGATGCGCGGCAGCCATTCGGGCGGGATGCCCGGTCCGAGGTCCGCGACGTTCAACACCAGTTGCTCGTTCGCCAATTGCGCCGATACTTCGATCGGCGTGTTCGCGGGAGTGTGGTTGGCGGCATTGAGCAGCAGGTTGGCGAGGGCATGTTGCGCGAGGGAAAAGTCGAGCCGGACCAGCAGGGGCGCGGCCGGCAGGTCGAGTTTCACCGGGTGCGCCGCCAGTTCGCGCTGCAATTCGCGCAGCGTCGTCTGCACCAGGTCGCGCGCGTCGTGCCAATCGAGGCGCGGGCGGACCTGGCCCGATTCGAGCCGCGCCACGTCGAGCAGGTTGCCCACGACGCGATTGAGCCGGGCATTGGCTTCCTGAATTTCACCAATCAATGCGCGCCGCTGTTCCGGCGTCGCGGCCCCGGCGGCGGCGAGCGCGCTGGCGGCGCTGGTGCTGGCGGCCAGCGGCGTGCGCAATTCGTGCGAGATGGAGTTCAACAGCGTCCGGCTGAACTTTTCCGATTCGGCCAGCAGGCGCGCCTGCTCGGCGGCGGTGCGGAGTTCCACGCGGTCAAGCACCAACGCGGCCTGGCGCGCGAACGTCTCGAGCAAATCTCGTTGCTGGAGCGTCAGGCGCTTGTCCGGAAAACCCACCGCCAGGACGCCGAACGCCTTCCGCTCGGTGGCCAGCGGAAGATGCAGCGCTTCCGCGCCGGGCAGATTGTCGGTGAACCGCCCGGCGGCCTTTCGCTGGCGGAACGCCCAGTCGGCGACGCTCAACTCCTTTTCCGAAAGGGTCAGGGAACTGTCGGGATGGACGAAGAGTTTGTTGTTCTCGGGCAGCACGACGGCGACGGGCGTGTTGAAACTGCGATTGATCTGCGCCACGAGTTGCCAGACGACTTCATCGCGCGAAGTCGCCTCGGCCAGGTCGCGCGACATTTCGTAGAGCGCCGTGGCGCGTTCCTCACGGCGGCGCTCGGCCTCTTCCTGCAACCGGATGCGCGCCACCAACTGGCCGAGCACAATCGCCACGACGAAATAGAGGCCGAACAAAATGCCGTCCTCAACGGTTGCGATGATGAACGTGAAGCGCGGTGGCAGGAAAAAATAATCCCAGGCCAGTGCGCTCAACGCGCCGGCCAGCAACACCGGGCCGCGGCCCAACTTCAACGCCAGCAGCACCACGGCGAGCAGGAAAACCAGTCCCGGCACCCGCGGGCCGGTGAAATTCATGAGTGTGAGATTAAGGACGCCCGTGGCGGCAACCGCACCGGTGGCGAACATGTATTGCTGGGAATTGGAGGCGAACGCCCGATGCCAAATCCGCAAAGCGGGCGCGCCGGCTGTCTTTTCGGAGCGGACGACATGCAGGTCAATGTCGCCGCTTTCCCGCGTCAGCCGGCGCAGCAGGAGGCTGGCGCGCAGCCATTCCAGCCAGCCGGTGCCGGACGGTTTGCCGACGATGATTTGCGTGGCGTTCTGCATACGGGCCACGCGCAACAGCCCGCGCACGAGGTCGTCGTCCGTGGTGGCGATGACTTCCGCGCCGAGTTCGCGGGCGGTGGCCAGGTTTTTTTCCAGTTGCGCCTGGGCAGGCTCCGACAGCGGACGCGAATTTTCGACATGGACGGCCAGCCACCGGCAGCGGAGGCCGTCGGCCATGCGGCGCGTCCAGCGGATGAGCGGTTCGGAAAATGGCCCGGGACCCACTGCCACGAGCAGGCAATGCTCCGTCTTCCACGCGCCGGCGTTGGTTTGCGTCTGGCGAAATTCGCGCGTGTCCACGCCCACGTGATCCGCCACGAGCCGAAGGGCCAGTTCGCGCAATGCGGTGAGATTGGCTTCGCGGAAAAAGTTTTGCGCGGCGGCGGCGGCACGGTCGGGCACATACACCTTGCCCTCGCGCAACCGCTGGATGAGTTCGGCGGGCGGGAGGTCAACCAGTTCGAACACCGCGCCGTCGAGCACGCTGTCCGGCACCGTCTCGCGAATCTCCGCGCCGGTGACCTGACGGACGGTGTCGGCGCGGCTCTCGACGTGTTGGACGTTGAGTGCGGTGATGACATCCAGGCCGGCGTCGAGCAATTCGGCCACGTCCTGCCAGCGTTTCGGATGGCGGGAGCCGGGGGCGTTCGTGTGCGCGAGTTCGTCCACAAGCACCAGTTGCGGATGCCGCGCGAGGGTGGCGTCGAGATCAAATTCGGTGAGGGCGATGCCGCGATGCTCGAGCTGGCGGCGGGGAATCTGCGGCAAGCCCTCGGTGAGCGCGTCCGTATCCTTTCGTCCGTGCGTCTCGACGTAGCCGATGACCACGTCGCGCCCGGCGGCGAGTTCGCGGCGCGCGGCTTCGAGCATGGCGAAGGTCTTGCCGACGCCCGGCGACATGCCGAGAAAAACCTTGAGCCGTCCGCGTTTCTTCGCGGCCTCCTCGCGCTGAAGCGAATTCAACAGCGCATCGGGATTGGGGCGGTCGCCGTCGTTCACGAACTCATCTTAACGAACCCCACGCCAGATTCAGCATCAAAATATTCGGGTGCGCGGCTCGTGTGCGGCACGAGGCGCGACAGACGCAGTTCCAGGCTCTGGCGCCCGGTTTGGTTCTTTTGCTTTTAATCTGTCCGCTTCGATAATTGACAGCACACGATCCATGTCAGGAACACAGGCCAATCGAGACACCTTAACCGAATCCATGTAGTTGAAAAGAAGCCACCGATTGGGGATTGATTGGTGGTAGATGAAAACAACACAATCGTCGGGCACACGCCCGGATCACCAAACGGTGGCCGGGACATTTGAGTTCA
>Ga0265323_10000823_pt1 | contig 16621 bp, 21 predicted proteins | sample 41225metaG_FD_193580 | JGI IMG/M metagenome (GOLD analysis project Ga0265323, IMG submission 193580) | Rhizosphere microbial communities from Carex aquatilis grown in University of Washington, Seatle, WA, United States - 4-12-25 metaG | ecosystem: Host-associated > Plants > Roots > Rhizosphere...
ACATTGCTCACATGTGATATTTAAAGAGAATGAAATATCACCTTTTTCGGTTATGGTAATATGTTTGCAACATTTATCTTTGCATTCTTTACAATTGAGGTCGCACCTATAAGCATCAAGGCATTTTTGGTTGGTCTTGTTTGGAAAATTTCTGCAACATTGAAACCTGTTTTCATAAATTGAGCACTGTTCGTTTTCAGTAAGATATGGGCATATCATTTTTAATGCCTTGGAAGAAAAGGAGTTTGATAAAAGAAAAGTAATGCGAGAGCTCCAGATAATACTATGTAATTCACGAGCCATTTTAAACGGGTTTGTCTTGAAACATCTTCTTCAATTTCAGGATTTTTTATTTTTAAGGCAATAAATTCCTCGTAAGATTTACGTTGCTCTGGGGATAGGGTGTCAACTATACTCTTAAATTTTCGGTTTCTTCGTATCTCGGAGATCATTGTAAATATAAGGGCCACATTAACTAAAGATACAATTGCAATGTCAAAAGCATTTACCCAAGAAGGTTGATGGCTATATCCCATACACATGAAAATAATCATAGCCAGCTCACATGCGAGGCCAAGACAGGCCCTTAATATTTTATTTATTTTGAGTTCACTTAAAACGATGACCCATATAAAGAACATGGAAGGTTCTCGGATGAAAAAAGAAACGATCAACAATGCTCCAAGACCAATGTATTTAAACCACGGTCCTATAATTTGCGTGATACGACCCCCATCAAGAGGGCGTAGAGGAATCAGATTAAAAAGATTTATAACGGTTGCAGTGTAGCTCAACATTAAAAGGATGTTAGGATGCCCTGGTGTTGTTTTCCAAAGAGCAAACATCACCAAGCAACTTACTCCACCTAATAGAGGCCCTCCAATTCCTACGAATGATTCATTTTCTTTCCCTTTGAAACTTGGGGAAAAGATTGCGGCGCCAATGAAAGGAATAAAGACTGGAGCCGAGGCCGGGAGCCCTTTAAATCTCAGAGCTATGACATGGCCCATTTCATGAACGAAGAGCAAAACGACAAAGCCTATAGAGAACCAAGCCCCCATAGAAAAAGAATAAATAAACGCTGACAGGCACATCGTTGCAAAGGTTAGGAAGATTTTTCCGAACTTTAGAAGTTTGACGAGTTTTGTCATTTTCGCGAGGAAAGCAAAAAGGATAAACTGCTTTTTTATTATCGAGTTTTTATTCACGGAAATTTCTTCTTTTACATAATAGGCTTACGACTCCTGGATCTTTTGTCGGAGCCACGTATATTATCTCCCAGCCAGAATTTCCCAGAGTTTCTAATGTGCCCTGATTCGAGCTTCTTTTTTCAGTACCCTGTAGTGCAAAATATGCTTCTGAGTACTCAAATTGTGGTAATCCAGCATCTTTTCGGAGACGCTCTCCAAAAGAATTTCCAAACTTTAATTCGCCGTCTGCTAAATATTGTTGGATCTCTTTCTCAATCTGTGACATGCAAAATCTCCTCTGAAAAAGGTAATGACAAATTGTTTATTTAGTATCTTTTTTTATCCTTGTTTTTTGTATTCTATTTGTCGGAAAGATTACCGCATACGAAATAGGTCATCCGAAACAGCGACTACTATATTGTTGCCATAACTAAAAGTACCATCTTTAACTATTGCTACATTTACATCGCCATTGATATATATTTTTTTTGCGACATCAAAAGGATCTTCTTCAAAGGGATAAAAATGTTCGGTTTTACCCTTTCCAAAATAACTCTCTTTGAATCCAGCCTTTTCAATAGCATTAATTTCTATTTGTGATCCGTGCCAGGAACGTATTACCATACACAGACTTCCTTTCAGCTAATAAACAATGGATGCGTTTTTATAATTGTGTTTTTTAAAACCATGTTGAGATTCACATTCAAATAGGCGTCTTTTTTTGCCTGGCTGAACGTGGCCACGCACGCGACCAGGGCCCGGTCCTTGAACGTGAACGCCAGCTTCTCCAAAGGTTCAATAAGATCCACATTGGTAATGGCCTTTATTTTATTATACAATAAAAGTAGGTCGGTTAACACGATTACGAGCATATCGGCGAAAATACCCAAATCCTGACGATCTACTTTGTCGACGAAATCCAACAAATCCGAAAGGTCTTTGTTCTTAACTCCTGCAAGGAACTCATAGGCCAGGTTACGGTATTTCAGATAATGGCCGGCTTTGGCAAATACGTCGAACGAAGAATCGGATGCAAGCCAGCCTAGGACCTGGGCCTGGGGAAGGTCGAAACCAAGTTTCTTCCAAATAATATTTGTGAGGTCCTCCCGGGACAGGACTCCAAATTCGTACTTAATGCATCTGGAGAGTATTGTTGGAATAAGAGCATTTATATCTCGGGTAATTAAAAAGAATGAGACCTTGGGAGGGGGCTCTTCAAGAACCTTTAAAAGTCTGTTTGCTGCTTCCCAAGTAATGTCTTGGGCGTTATCTATTACGATCACCTTCTCATTTGAGAGGAGTGGTGACAGGGATGTAAAATCTAGAATTGCGTCGACGTCTTCAACTTTGATTTTTTCGTGCTGGCCAATACACAAGAAATCAGGATGTCCAGAATAAAATTTCAAGCAAGATCTACACGAGCAATCTCCGAACATAGGCCTGTTATTGCAAAGAATGGCTTTTGCCAGTTCGAATGCCGTAGTTCGTTTTCCCACAGACGGAGGGCCGTAGAAAAGAAAGGTTCCAGCCGAGCCCCGGGCCAGGAGGGCGCCTAATTTTTTCTTAATGGCATCGTGCCCTATCACTGTTGGGAACATCTGGAGACCGATCTATTGTCTGTAACTCTTTGATTTTTCTATTACTGTGTTATGGTTTGTTTTTTCTTTTTTATTTTTTATTAAAGTATTATCAGTGTTATCCGATTTGGTGTCGACCATAGCCTCGATAATATGGGCCATGAAAGTATGTATAATCGGTTTTTTTGCTTCCAACGGCGGGACGCTTGCCCGCTTTAAAAGATCTGTGCACTTCGCCCTCCAGCTATTGCCTGCTCTGGTTCGGGGCCTCTCCTAAGAGGCTTGAATCTACAACGGTCGCTCACAGTAAGGTGTCGGATCAGGCCCCAGATCCGGAGTACATATTCCGGATGACCTTACGACAGGTCTATCTGCTGGTTTCAGTCCCAACGTTCGTTTGGCAAGGCGTTTATCCTTGCTAGGTGCCCTGTGTTGTCTCCGTTATAGGAAGTTTCCTTTCTAAATTAAAATTAACCGCCAAGTTTCGCAATGTATAACTTCCACTGCTCTATAATAGGAGCCATAATGCCTTTAGAGTCCTTTATAAGGATCGGTTCAGTAGCATATAGATCAAACCACAGAATTACCTCAGATATGCTTGAGGCCTTCTTTGGAAGGACAACAAGAGGATCTAAATTGCCTTGAACAGGTTTTTTTATATAATATGAAAAGATACCTTTTGGATTTTTACTACAGAAATCCTCGATAAATAACTCTTTGGCCTCCTCCGACATTAGATAGTGAAGGTCTCCAAAGACGTGCCCTCCATCAAGAGTCTTAATAAAATATCGAATAAAAGAAGACAACATTAACTTATCTGGACTTCCGACCAAGGCATAATTCATAAAGTAGCTCCTACACAATAATAGTGATCTAAATTTAAAATATAACAATATTTTTGAATTATTTTTATTTTTATCGTTTCCTCCTCCCTCTATTACTGTGTTATGGTTTGTTTTTTCTTTTTTATTTTTTATTAATTAAGAAAAGAAATATATACACATATTAAATATATACTGTAGTAGATATTGCTATAAACAAGTGATTTTCTATGTTCCTGGAATCAATGATCTTCTAATTGTTTTTAAGGCTATATTTAAAATACAGCTTTAACTGGAGCTTGGATTGCTGTATAATATTAGTAGAGAAGAAAGAAACCTGAGCTGAAAGAGAAAGATCATGAACGATAAAGAGAACCAGGAACCCGGAGACACAGACTTTGAAAGATTCATGAGAGAAGAATCTCATCAGCAACATCACATGTGTTCTTTTCCTCTTGTTGTGCTACAAGAAAAAATGAAAGCTATCCTGACCATGTATTCGGATACCTTGGAAGGGTACGTTAAATTAACGAGTATGGAAGTCGTCAGTACTGATAAAGACAACACTCTTTTTAAAAATAAATTGGCAAAGAATCTCGACAAATGCGCCAAAGCTGCCCAAGAATCATTTGAACAGTTCAATTATTTGATCTTTCAAGATGGTGGAGAAGATTTTTCCGATGAACAAAACTGAAATAAATTCTATTGTTGAGAAGATGGTTAAGGCCCGGGAAGCTTATTACAATACTGGGACCTCGGTCATGTCCGACCAAGAGTATGATGCCTTGGAAGCAACTATTGTTCAGCACGATCCTTCAAATCCTATTCTAGAAAAAGTTGGGCATACCCCATCCTCGTCCTGGGTCAAAGGACGGCACAACATACCGATGGGAAGTCTTGAGAAGTGCCACGCGGAAGAAGATGTTCGGAAATGGGCAAAGAAATACAAAGACCAGAAATTTATTATGCAACTCAAGTTGGACGGCCTCAGTGTTTCTCTGGATTACGAGGATGGCCTTTTTAAAAGGGCTCTGGTTCGGGGGGATGGGTTTGAAGGAGAAGATATAAGTGACAATGTACGATTGATGAAGAATTTTAAAAATACTCTTGAGGATAGCGGTCCTTCGATGTCTGTTCGTGCTGAGATGTTGTTGAGCAAAGAAGATTTTGAACAGATCAATTTAAGCCTGCCTGAAAAAGATAAATACTCTAACCCAAGAAACGCAGCTTCAGGAATATGCCGGCGCCTTGATGGAAAATACTGTCGTTATGTTCAGCTTATATTTTATGACATTAACGAACCTGCTGTAAACGAGGATAAAAAGTTAGAAATATTAGAATTTTTGGGGCTACCTATTCCTACTCCCCATAAGATTGGAGATTTGGATACTGTAGTTTCAGCCTTCGAAAAATTTAAGTCTGTTAGGTCCTCACTCCCGTTTGATATTGACGGAGTTGTTTTGAAGGTGTGCTCTTATGAGATTCAAGAATCTGAGGGGGCTGTCAGGAACCGCCCTAAAACGCAGAGAGCGTGGAAATTCGACCCTCCTGGAGCGGTCTCTACTTTGCTTAATGTTACCTGGGATGTGGGCCGGACAGGCGTGATTACCCCTCGTGCGTGGATCGAACCTGTTGAGATCGAAGGTTCTATTGTAAAAAAATCAACACTACACAACATTGCCCAGATTAAAAAATTGGGTGTGGGCATTGGTGATTTAATAATGGTAGTAAAAGCTGGAGATATTATTCCTTTTGTTGTTAAAGTAATTGATCCAGCGTATATTTGCCCTGAGTGTGATTTCAAGGGGTCACTAAAACAACAAGAAGAACACCATGTCAAAAAATAGTCCTGAATTGATTAAATTAAGGAATTTATCAACAGAAGAGTTTTATGATTTGTATTGGAATAAAAAATATTCTTTTGTGAAAATTTCAAGTATGTTTGGAGTGAGTCCTGGAACAGTAATGGGTATCTTTAAATTAAGAGGTATAAAAAAAAGAACCTGCATGGAGTACAAAAACACTCCTGGTTTAGTAAAATTTAAAGATTTATCTAACCCAGAGTTGTTTGATTTGTATTGGAACAAAAAGTATTCTTTTGAGCAAATAGCAGAGATATTTAAGATAAGTTCAACGGCAGTAAGAAATGTTTATGCTGAACAGGGAATGAAAAGTAGAACAAACGCTGAATCCCAAACTGCTATTAATTCTCACAGAGGGAAAGAACTGTCTTTTATGCAAGAGCAGTTAATTTATGGTAGCTTATTAGGAGATGCGTGCCTTAATCATGAATTTTTTATTTCAAATAAAACAGGTAAGAGGCTTGAGTCCTTTAAAATAGCCTTTTATCACTCTAACAAATTTAAAGAATATCTTTTACATAAAAGAGATATTATTGGATCTAGTGCTAAAACAAAAAAACCTTATAAACTAACTTATAGAATGAGTGGAATGGGGTCCTTAATGGTAGGATTTAGTTATTGTCATTCTCCTACTTTAGAAAAAATAGCAAAAATTTGTCTTGATAGTAACTATAAAAAGAGATTAACCCCTGAATGGGTAGAAAAGATAGACTGGCCAGCTTTAGCCTTCTGGTATCAAGATGATGGGAGTATAGCTTTAAGTCGGCACGGTAAGAAAAATTTTAAATCTATAAGTTTTCATACTGAATCTTTTAATTCGCATGAGCTTGTTTTACTACAAAAACTACTTTTAAAATTTGGACTTGATACAAAGATTGGGTATAATAATGGAATTAAGAACCAACCTATTATTTTAGCTCATAAACAAGCTCAAATTAAAGCTTTTTTTGATGGAATACGCCCCTATATAATACCTTGTGAGTTGTACAAATTAAGAGATTCAGGTCTTTTTCGAGAAAAGAAAACTGAAAATGCCTCAAATCGTATGTAATGGAAAAGCTGTTGATCTTCAACGCACTTTTGTTGAGATACCTACTCACTGTCCGTGCTGCCAGGCGGAATTATTGAATGATGGTATAAAATTAATATGCCCGAATGATGGGTGCCCCCGAAAGAATTTTAATCGTATTTTGAACTGGATAAAAGTTGTCGAGATAGATACTTTTGGAGAGAGCCTTGCGGAAGAATTGAGTTTGGTGGGTAAGTTAAACAAGATTGCTGACCTTTATCGGCTTACGAAACAAGATATCAGTGATCTTGAGGGGTGGGGAGATTTGTCCGCAGATACAATAATTAAAAATATAGATAAGATCCGGATCTTAAAGCCTACCGTGTTTCTAGCTGCCCTTGGAATTCCTAAGATTTCTGGTAGCACTGCTGAAGAATTGTTGAAAGCTTTCGGTTCAATCGAGAGTTTGATGGAAAAGTCGGTGGAAGACATTATTAAGTTAAAGGGATTTTCTGATGTTTCCGCAAATAATGTTGTTGCCGGCATAGCCAAGTACAAAGATGAAATTCTGAATCTCCTGACGGTCGTGACCTTGGAGGACAAGAAAGAGTCCTCGGGCAAGTTGTCGGGTATGTCTTTTGTATTTACCGGGGCCATGATGCAACCGCGGTCTTTTTATCAAAAGCTGGTTGAAAAAAATGGCGGTAAGAACCTATCTACCGTCACGAAAGAAACGACCTACCTCGTTTGTAATGAGAACAAAGGGTCTTCTAAATCTGTTAAAGCCGAACAATTTGGCGTGAAAATTATCTCCTCTGAGGAGTTTTTGGATATAGTCGGCGTCGAAATACCTAAAGCAGAGCCAACCATTGAGAGCTTGCCTCTGTTTTAGGTTAAAATAAAAATAACAGATGTGTTGGAATTGTGACTCTTTTAAAAGTTCTTATTACAGTATTTTTCATAGGAGGCTCGATGAAAGCAGTTCATGTGCTAGGAATATTGGCTATTAGTTTTGCATTGGTTGGGGCAGCTATAGGTGGAACTTTTTTTTATGTTAAAATGGACGAGGTGCAGAAGAACCAGATAAAGGCCAGCCAATTCATCTTGTCAAATGTGAGTTATGCGGCGGAGAGGCAGAATTTGGTGCTTTTTTGCAGGGATAAAATAACTTCTTCCAGAAAAGATATAACACTAGACGAGGCTTATGAAATTGCCTCTACATCTGTAAAATATTCTGAGGTATACCCTAATGTAGATGCTTTACTTTTGCTTGCCATTGAAACCTGTGAGAGTAAGTTTGATAGAAGGGCCAGAAGTTCAATGAATGCAATAGGGCTAATTCAGGTCTTGGCCACTAATGGTCGTATTTTCTGTAAAGCAGCGGGAATTCAGTATTCTGACTCATTACTTTACCAGATAGATTTTAATTTACGTATAGGGTGTCAGATATTTGGATGCTTCCTTGACGAGAACGGAGGGGATTTGAAGGCTGCTTTAGTAGGGTATAATGGCGGGACGGCTTGCATGAAGGATTATAAGTGCGGCCGTAGGTTGAATGAGGAGACAGACAGCTATCTTAAGAATGTGGTTAATAAATGGAATGAGTATCGGATTTCTTATAAGGATTTTAAAATTGACACAAAAAGCATATCGCTTGGGTCGCTTTTAAAGTAAATTTATATTTAAATCTGAATAGGATAAAATGTTTTTAAAATTCTTTGCTTGGTTGTTTAATTGGTCTCTTGTTACTCTGTATTGGTCTATCTCACAAGAGTCAATTTGTACAAAAGTTGTTCGAAAAGATTTAAAGAAGCACACTCTGTTTTGTCATGTGTATTGGGGGTCAAAAACTGGAGGGGTCTTTTTGTTGAAAGATGGTACAACGAAAACGGGACTAGGAATCGCTGACTCGGTGTATATTAATAGGTGGAGTTGGGTCAGGCACGGAAAGGTTGATTTTGAGCCGTCCAAAGAAGACATTAAAGAGAAGAAAAAAATCAAGCTTTACAATCGATACGAGATTTTAAAAATGGAAAACAGGAAGAAAAGATGACTTTGGAATCAACTTATGTAAAAATTGTAAAATGCAAGAACCCAGATTTTTGGTATAACAATAAGATTGGTCAGGTTTATAAAATAACCAGCCCTGAACGGAAGGGCAGTCCTCCCTATAAAGGTTCAATTGCTGTTGACGTTGCATTGAATGAGTTTGGTTTTGGGTATGTTGATGAAGGGGATTTCGTATTTATGGATAAGGTCAAACTTTTTAGTCGATATGATATTTTAAAAATGGAATCAAATGGAAACAATTAAAGGTGAGATTAAACATACCGTCTTTAAAAACGATGAGACCGGTTATCGAGTTTTTAAATTAAAGACGGTTAAAGGTCCTTCCATAACTTTGACCGGGGAATTTGGTCCGGATGTCATTGTTGGGACTATTGCTAATTTTCACGGAGACTATAAGACCCATGCAAAGTATGGTTCAAGTTTTAGGGTTACCTCTTATAATATTCTGCATAATAAAGAAGAGCTGATTGCAATACGTCTTTTTATAGATAGCATAGCCCCGAACATAGGCCCTGAGCGGGCCCTTTTTATTGTGAGCAAGTTTGGCAGTGATACTTTTAATGTCATTGAAAATACCCCGGAGAAACTTCTGGAGATAGCGGGCATTGGGGACGTATCTGCAAAAAGTCTCTCCGAGGCCTGGGCCTCGAATAAGAAGTTGTGGCTCGATAGCCGGCAACAATATTCTTTACGGGCCTTTTTAAATAACCTAGGATTCAAGGAAAAAAAGGTAAAGAAAATAATCAAATTTTTTGGAGGGGCCCTTAATGCGGAAGATACTATTCGGGAAGACCCTTACATTTTAACGCAGATTGAGGGTTTTGGTTTTACGACCGCGGATTTTGTGGCAAAACAAATAGGAGTATCAGACAGTGATCCAGCCCGATTACGCGCCCTTGTACTTTACGCTATTAATGTTCTGTGCCCTTCTAATGGGCACCTGTATCTAACAAAATCAAACATTGTAGATCTCGTTAATCAATACGCCCGGGAAAGTGCCACAACTTTTATAGGGAAATCAGCTATAACGGCTGGGGACATTGAGGCCCCTGTTAAGGGCTTAGAAGAGAAGGATTTGATTTTTTTAGATGAAGACAGGGTCTATTCCAGATTTTGTTTTATCTATGAGTCTCAATCCGCGTCCTTACTTACCAACATTATGCAAAAGAAATCTGATTTAATAAGCATTGATGATAAGGAAATTGAAAGCTTTATAATAACCTACGAAAGAGAAAATTCAATAGCTCTCAGTAAGGAACAAAAAGAAGCTCTTTATTTGTTTAATCGGGAAAAAGTGTTTGTTATTACAGGGTGTCCGGGAACTGGAAAAACCACAATCCTTAAAGCAATCGTCGAGTTGGTCATAAGGCTAAGACTCAATCTTACTTGCATGACCCCGACGGGAATCTCGGCCAAGAAGATGTCTGAGACTATAAAATTCGATGCTTATACTATCCATCGTCGGCTTGGGTACCGCGGGGGAGAGTGGACCTATAATGATACGAATAAATTCGAGACCGATGTAGTAGTCCTGGATGAAATTAGCATGTGTGATCAGGAAGTTCTTTATAGGATGTTGTCAGCCCTGAAAGATCGGGTACACATCATATTTGTTGGTGATCACTATCAGTTGCCTTCTGTTGGTGCTGGCAATGTTCTTCGAGAACTTGTTGGTTGTGGGCAAGTTCCCGTGGTAAGGCTTGAACAGATATTTCGACAAGAGGAAGCTTCCGATATTATTAAAGCCGCCCATAAAATCAAGAATGGAGATAGTAACCTGGATCTTTTTAAACCTGATCCCAAGGCGGATGTTTTTTTCTTAAGGGAACAGGACCCAGTAAAAATAGAAAAATTCATTACTAAACTTGCTCAGAAATTTAAAGACGACAAAAGGTCATTCCAGATATTGAGCCCCCGGAATCAGGGCCCTCTGTCCGTGGATTCATTAAATACCCTTTTGCAGGATGTGCTTAATCCTGCTTCCCCCGACCTCGCTGAAATAAAATGTTTTAACTACACACTCCGAAGAGGGGATCGCATAATCATTAAAAAGAATGATTATGAAAATGATGTTTTTAATGGGGATATAGGAAAGGTTATTCACATAGGGGGTGGAAATGTTAGTGTTTTAATTGATGGGCGGAGCGTATCTTTGCCTGTAGATGAACTTGAGGGAAAACTTAAATTAGCATATGCTATTACAGTTCATTCCAGTCAGGGCCAAGAATACAAGTACGTAATTCTTCCTTTTATTAATCAGTATGGGAAGAACATGCTTCAGAGAAACCTTCTTTATACTGCGATTACCCGGGCGAAGGAAAAAGTGATTATTGTAGGACACGGCTCGGCCATTGAGCGGGCCATTAATAATTCGAGTGTTCATCAAAGGAATACCAGACTAGGAGAAAGAATAAAATCATGTATACAGTTGAAGAAAAACGGTTCTTCTGCAATACCGCTGTCGGTGCTGGAGGACTCAGTTTTAACGCTCAAGGGGCCCTTGTTGTCAGAGGAAAACAAATCCAATCTTATGGCTGTAGTAGAAGAATCGTCCCAAAACGCGAATATGAGATATCAGCAATTCATGATGCAGTTTTCGGCGCCCGAGATGTGAGTCTGGCAGGGGCTGTAATTTTTTCGACTTATTTTCCTTCTTTGAATGATATGGTTTTGATACTAGCTGTGGGAATTACGACAGTATTTTTTATGGGGAATATAAGTGATACTAAAACAGTCGATTTGATAAATTGCACGAAAGAGAATGGCATACCTTTAGAAATGATAAAGCTGGAGTCGTAAATTAAAAGATATATCCCGCTTTATTTTGTTAAAACGGTATCTTTCCCAGTTGAAAAATTAACACACTTAACGGGATTACCGATGTCAGCCCAAGATACGTATATCGTGTTGTTATTGCAAAAGACAAAAGTGCTGTCTTTTGTAGAAACGTATGTGTTCCAATTTTTTGTTGTAGCTTTATTTTGGAGCATTTGTTGTACAATAATACGTTGATGCGTTCCGATTTTGATCGTTACGTTGGCACTGTCTTTTGTTGAGTTTTCGTGAACAAAGCAGGTATCGAGGTTACTTTTATTAACAGACACTGGATTTTGACACTCGACCAAAAACACAAGTGCTGTAATGTAGATAAACAGATTCACGGTGACTCCTTTTAAAAATTAATTTTTAGCCCATCATAGGAAAGTTTAGCACCCATTCCTGGGTAATGGATATCAATTTGTTTTTGGGCGTCTTTAAAGTCAGGGACTGATCGACCAATCTGATTGAAATATATTTTCTTAATATTCCATTTCTTTTGTTTTACTAAATCCAGAAACGTCCATATTCCAATATGCATGGATAGATCAGCGTTCCAGCCGGCACCTCCAATAATGAGGAGATCGATTTTTTCGAAAAACTGCTCGGATCTATCGGGAATTTTTAACAAGTCCGAGGCATAGACAAGAGTAAATCCGTCTTTAAATATGATCTGATATCCCACGGCCGGGAAATTACGAGGCTGTACAATGTCGTGGGTAACATCAAAGGGCGTTATTTTTAAATCTCCGAAGTTACTCTGTCGATCGACTTTTAGTTTCTGCTTTTCCCAGGGTCCTTCATCGAGCTCAAGCTTTTTGTCGACGTTACTGGGAACTCCGAAGATAAATTTCTTTTTTGAGACCTTCTTAAACCCGTCCCAGGCATCGGAATGCGTATGCGTGAGTAATAAATAATCAAAATTGGTTTTGGGGTCCAGGTCCGGGGGAACGTCGATTCGATAGTCTTTGCCTTGGTATGTGATTAAAGTCGAAGTGCTTTTACGGTTAGATTTGCCCGATCTATCGGTAATAGGGCTTGCTGGGCCTGTCCCCAAAAAAGTTACTGCCCGTCCAGATGCTTTCTCGGCTATTCTTCGAAGATAATTGCTGAGGGTCTCCATGTCGCTTAAAAGATAATTAAATGATTATTAGTTAAAAAAGTGTTTTATAAATTTGTTTAAATGCCCTATTATAACATGTAATCAGAGAAAGGAAATGCATTATGGCAGACTTTAAAGAAGATTTTCCAACAGAGCAGGTTGAAATGAGTTGCACTTGGAACGGTTTTAAACAAGCTGAGGAAGTTACGGATCTTTTTCCAACAGGCAGTAAATCCAATCGGTATTTTCAGGCGGTTTGTCCAGATTGTATGTCAAAACAGATTTTTCAAATACTTGATGATAATTTGTATGTGATCCAAGCCAAGCATCAATGCTAAAAGAGGAAATATGAATATTGAACAAAGAAGTAAAATTTATGATAGGCTTCTGGCTATTAAAATTAAGCTTGAATCGGTAAATATCCCCGACCCCAGGTACATTAACCAGAAAATTGGTGAGTGCCACGCTTATATAGAAGAAGTCGAACATTCCAGCATTGAAGTAAGTCGGGAAATCTCCGCCCTGGAACAGGCCCTTAATAATTCTACGGCTGAATACGATTCAAAAAAAGAAGGGCTTCTTTTGAGAGAGGATATAAAGAACCTGCCCAATATCCGAGACCGAGAGGCAAAGGCCAACCAGTATCTTAAAGAGGAGTTGGATAGGACAAAGACCTATAAAAATGATCTCTCGGCTATGCTCCGTCTTGAAAAAGACCTTCACGTTAAGATGAAGAATCTCGACCGGGTCAATAAGGATATCAAGTCCCAGTTACGGGCCATGGAAGCTCAAATGAGAATTATGGGTGGTTCTCCTGGTGGGGCAATTGATGCAGCCTCAAAGAGTCTAATCGATGAGTTTAAGAAGACTATGACGGATACGGACAGCTTTGAGGACTCATCCCCCTCGGTGACCCAGGAACAAACAGTAGATCCGACTGTTCCCCTTGATATTGATAATCTTTTAACCGAGGAGATATCCGAAAAATCTATAGATCCGGCTCCAGACATATCTCCAAGTGACCCCGAACCTGAGCCTTCTAAAGTTGATGAGGTTTCTCCTGACTCTGAGGCATCTGATAATGTTTTATCAGACCCTGATGAGTTGATTTTCGATGCCCCAGAGGGTCTCAATGTTGATGCACAGACAATTAAAGAGTTTGAGGAAACTTTAAAGACCAAGGCCCCTGAACCAGCGATTGATTTAAGTGATGTCATAGATTTTAAACAAAGCAAAGGAAAGGAGACTTCAAAAAAAGCGATCGAGACAGAAAAAAAAGTAGCGGAACCCAAACAAAAAGATGTCCGCAAAGATCAAAAAATAGGAATAGATATCGATGATTTACTTGACAGCCTTCAACCTTAATTAAGGAGTTTATTATGTCTGATGTAATGACCTTTGGCTTTGATAACGAAGAGATTAAAGGTGGATTGTTCGAAAAATATAAGGCCAAGAAAAACGAAACCCACCGTACCGCTATTGTTTACTCGGATCCCAAGGCAATGTTTGTAGGCCATCCAACCCATTTCAAGGACCGGTACTTTTTTTGCAAAAAAGGGAAATGTTGTGAGGTATTGGGTCCGGCGAAGTACCGTGTTGGCGCCGTGCTTATTAAATACAATACCGATCGAGCCGGAGTTCCCAAAAAGCCCTTTGCCTGGGAACTTTTCCCCTGGGCTTTTAGCGAAGTAACGTATCTTAAGTTGAAGAGCATGAATGCCGAATTTCCTCTGGCTACGCACGACATCAAGATTTCCTGCACGAACGAGGAATACCAACATCTTGATATCGTCCCGTGCAATGAATGCCTGTGGATTTCCAGGGATGAGTTGAAAACCCAGATTCAGGAACAGGCCAAGCCCATATGGGATTCCCTGAAGAAGACCTTGGCCAGCGATCTCACAGTTGAGCAAATCGGAGAATTGCTGGGGATAGGTGGTGGGACGGTTGCTGGAGTCGACCCTTCATCCAAGCTTGATATGGATTCGGTTCTGAATTCCCTTTAAGGACAATTGTATGATAGCTGGTTTTGACCCATCCCTGACCCATCTCGGATGGGTCATTATTGACGAAAATAAGACAGGCAAGGAAGCTGTCCTGGAGGCCGGGGTATTTAAGACCGAGCCTGATGACGGTTTACTGGTTCAAAGGCTAATAGCCCAGCGGGAAAAGGTCCGGCTATTGTTGAGCTCCAGAGGGGTGAAGTTTGTGGCTATGGAGGCTCCGTTATTTAAAGATTTTAGTACGGAGCTTCTGTTTGCCTTGCATCAGCATCTGCACGAGGTCTTTTTAGACCAGCAGGTTTTTCTGCTTTACATCTCGAATTCTACCGTAAAAAAATATGCGTATCCAAATATGGATCCCGATGAGATAACAAAAAACCATATGACACATCTGGCAAAAAAAGAGCTCGGCCGTATGGGAAAGAGATTTTCTGAACATGCGGCCGATGCCTATTTTGTCGGCAAAATAGGATTGAAATTTCATCAATGGTATTTCCAGCATAAGTTTAAGGACAAAGATTTGTCCGAGCACGAACAACACATATTCTGTGGAAAACACACATTTGTAAAAGGGTTAAAAAAAGGTATGACCGAGTACACGGGACTGATCTATAGAGAAAATGAACAGTTCTTTGACTACACAAAACACGGTCGCGACACAAAAATAATCACAGAGGAGATTCAAAATGGCGGAAAAGATTTTAACACCTGCAGATTTCTATAAAAAACTTCGTGGTGAAGATAAGGCAATGTTGCTTGATCTTCAGAACACGAAAGCACTCGATTTCGTTCCCACTGGTTCTTGGATACTTAACTACCTTATCGGTGACGGGACCATGACCGGGAAACCGGGAGGGTTTCCCCGCGGGCACATTAGCGAGATTTTTGGGGATGAGTCCTGCGGAAAATCGACGATTGCTATGAGTGCTATCAGGGAAGCCCAGAGACTTGGAGGTCTTGGGGTCCTTATGGACTTTGAAAAGACTTTCCATACCGGATATGCCGAGAATCTGGGTATTGATACAGACAAAAACAAACTTATTGTTCTACAGCCTAATTATTTCGAGGCCGGGGCCCGGATGATCCGGGACGTATTGTGCATGAAGCCTTTTATCATTGTTGCAGATAGCGTCTCGGCAATGACCCCAAAACAAATTCTGGAAGGAACCGCGGATGATGCTGTTGCAATTGGGCTGCAAGCCCGGTTGATGTCCTATTTTTTAAGTTACATCAGCAAATTTCTTAAGGATGCCAATACCAGTTTGCTTTTCACTAACCAACTTCGATCGGTGATAAAGAAAACCAAATGGCAAAGCGGACCGGATGAGGAGTCGAGCGGTGGGCACGCTTTGAAGTTTTACGCTTCCCTACGGTTGTTGCTTAAAAAGAGTTCAATTGAAAAGGTTGCTGTGAAAAGCAGGCTTACGGGTAAAGACGATAAAGAAGCCGTCAATATTACCATCAAGGCTTCCGTTGTTAAGAACAAAGTCGACAAACCTTACCGTACGGCGCCGCTGTACATTCGTTTTGGAGAAGGTATCGACAATATTTTGTCCCTTGTTGATCTTGCTGTAAATACTGGTCTTATCAAGAAGACTGGCTCGTTTTTTACTTTTTCTGAGGGCAAGGAAACTCTTTTCAAAATTCAAGGTGAAGAAAAACTTCGCGAGCATTTATTTAATAACGAGAAACTTTTTCTGAAAATCCAGAATAGTATAGTGATTAAGGAAGATGAACAAATTAAAGAAACCTATGCGGGGGAAGCTGATGAGGTTCCACCATTGGAAGAGCTTCAATCCTCGGAAGAGATGGAAAAAATGTTTGATCAGGTTTCTAGCACTTATGTTGAAAATCAAAAGCATAAAAAAGAACAGGTTGAGGAATAATCGTCAACTACCCACGGATAAATCCGTGGGCTTGCACCTAGCTCTGTAGGGCTCACGTTTACACGTATGCCCCACACCTGATGCAATAGGCCTATTGACTGAGGCCCTTTGAGAAATGACTTTCGCAGCATAATCCTGAGGCGGGAAAGAAAAAGAAATGACTGAGATCTCAATTAAAAATTTCCAAAGTATTAAAAGTGTTGATCTGGTCGTCGATGGTTTTACCGTTATCGTCGGCCGGAACAACATTGGTAAGAGTGCCATTATAAGGGCCGTTGATGCGG
>Ga0265323_10000824_pt1 | contig 16617 bp, 25 predicted proteins | sample 41225metaG_FD_193580 | JGI IMG/M metagenome (GOLD analysis project Ga0265323, IMG submission 193580) | Rhizosphere microbial communities from Carex aquatilis grown in University of Washington, Seatle, WA, United States - 4-12-25 metaG | ecosystem: Host-associated > Plants > Roots > Rhizosphere...
TGTAGCAATATACGTATACACTATTAATCGCATATTTCAGGTCCTATCCATTTAAGTAAATTTGATTCATTTGAAATAAGATTTGCCCTCTCTAGTATTTCTATTGTCGCATTGTAGTCATTGATAGAAAATTTACCGCAGACTAAAGCATATAGAGTTCCTGAAGGAATTTCTTTAGCAATGCGGACTGATTCACTTATTATTTTTATTTTTTCAATGGCCGCTATCTGTACTGGTTGATATGTGGTACTAGGCATAGAACCTCCTTTATTAATAAAGTAATGTAAAGTAGTAACGTGGCGCATAACTGTATCCTTAAAAAAGGTAGATTAAATAATGTCGAAAAAAACACTGACGAAAAAGAGTAATTGAAAAATTTAATTGACAATATTTCGGCACAAATTTCTACCTTGCCGTTGTTGACTGTTTGCATATCTAATCTTGGCATATTCTCTTGTACATTCCTTACAGTAAGGTTGTCGGTACTTCCCATTATTCCTCCAAATAAATTCTGTTGGTTTTTTGACCGATTGACACAAAGGACACAGGTTTCTAGTACGTTTCATGATTACCTCCTGAACATGTTAGTATTAAAAACCACGTATTGAATATATGCTAAAGATTCTTTCCTCATTTTATTCCAGGCATTGTTTATATCAACAATAGTTTTACCAGATCGAATCATTCGAGAAATAAACACTTGGCGATATTTTTCCTTTGTGTTAAACTTTCTTGTGTCTTTCATAGTAACTCCTTGTTTAATTGTTTACGTCTTAATTATAACCCTAAAATCCACAAATGCGTATAACTATTTTGTAAATTTTAAAAAGGGCGATTCGATAGACTATACTTCTTCATAGCCGTTTTACGGATTGCCATTTACGATCACCCTTTAGAACCATTCCCTCCAATTTGAAGGAGTTATCATATCTGATATAGATTTTTTATCTTTCAATGTTTTAAGTATTTTCTCATCTATCGTATCTTTTGCAATTATATCAACATACGTCACTGATCTTGTTTGTCCTATACGATGACAACGATCTTCACTTTGGTTTCTTAACTCCCCATCAAAACAATTCGCGTAGTAAACTACAAGATTAAATGCCGTCCATGTATTGCCATATCCACCTGATGCCTGGTTGGAGACTAACCATCGCATATCAGTCTCAACACCTCGTTTTGCTTCTTGTTTTACGACCTGTCTTTCGTCTTTTGTCGTGTCACCATAATACGTTTTTACAGATTCTTGACCATATTCTTTTTTAAGTAGGTTCTCTATTCCTTGTATACTATATCGATAATTTGCCCAAATAATTCCTTTTTCTTGACTTTCATCCAGTATCTCATGTAAAGCATTTATACGGTTGCTTTTTATCTCATGCATATTGCCATCATCATCTTTTAAAAAACCACAGGTTATCTGATGTAAACGCAATAACTTTGTTAAAACTATCTTAGTAGACACGATTGTACTTTCAAGTTCAATCAATGCCTTGTTCTTCATTTGTTCATACATTCTTCTTTGTTCATCGGTAAGATCTATATAATACTTTTGATATATTTTAGGAGGCAAATCAAGGCATTCATCTTTTTTTATTATCGTGGCATAATTTGAAATACTTTGTCTAAGATATTCTAAATTTCGGTATCCTTTCACGATATGCACTTCTCTTTTTCCATCAGAAGAAAACCCTGTTTTATTTGTGCGATTATCAGGGACTCGCACTTTTATGAGTTCAGCATATCGGCATTTATAAGCGAAGAAAGAATTATACCCAAGTAAACCTTTTTTTAAAAATTCAAATTGCGCCCACGCATCAAGAGGCCTATTATCGATAAGTGATCCAGTTAAAATTCTTCTTGCTTTACATACATCACTTATTTTCCAAGCCGCTTTTGTTCTTTTTGCAATCGGATTTTTTATCGTTGTTGATTCATCGACTATTCCTAAAGTATTATGATTTTTTGCAAATTGATAGGCAACTTTAAATGATCTTTCATAAGCAAGGGCTTCTATATTCATCAACAATATCTTTAAACAATTTCCTTGATATGAAATAATTTTTTCAAGTCGTTCAGTTTCCTTATTACTCATCGATGATGACCATGTAACCACGACCTTGTTAATATGAGATGACAGGTGTGTCTCTATCTCTTCTATCCAATTGGTATATGACCCTTTATTTCCGAACACAAGAACAGAATCAATCCATCCATTATCATACATATATGCACATTCATCTATCGTTATTTTTGTTTTGCCTGTTCCCATTTCCATTAAATGAGCATGATAACGCTGTTTTCGTGACCGCATCCAAGAATCGTATTGGTGTTTTCTTGGAGTGGTTTTAAAAGGATACTCATACTTTATTGTATTCACTATATGCCTCGTTACTAAGTAGTATTATATCATCTTGTATCAGCCATTCAAGATATTCTTTATCATAATTTATTAATTGTCTTATGGTCACCCCTCTATATTTTCCAAAAGTAAGTTTATCTTCTGGATTCATTTCTTTTTTGTCAGACATAGTACTTCCTTTTATATGTTAAAAAAACTGTTGGTTTGCGGTTGTACAATATATAGATTTTCTTTTGCCCTCGTTACTGCAACATAGAATACTCTCGTCTCATCATCTGGATTTCTCATCATTCCTTTATATGTTTTTGCTGATATATCAGTTATTACGACTACATTGTTGCACTCTCCGCCTTTCGCACCATGTATAGTCGATACCTTTATACGTGGTTTACCAACAAGTGATTCACCTTGTTTCCTGGCCATTAAATAATAACCGCGGTCCTCATAACTTATTTCGTCTAGTGCTTCATGCCATATCTTGTTTTGCTTTATATCTGTTTTCTTTACAAATTTTTCAATAGTTATTTCATCATCATCTTGCAAGTCTTTTAGTGGTTTTTTTGATTTTAAAGAAGTGAAAGAAATTATTATTTTTGCATCTTTAACAAGTATGGTTTGTCCTTTTCTTAATTTTTCCCAATTCAGAGCAGCTTTTAATGATTCCGCATTGTTCGAATTATCCCATCGACTCTCGTATGAAAAACCACATGATCGCAAATATTTAATAATGTCTTTTTCAAAATAACTGTTTCTAACAAGAATAAGCCATTCTCCTTTTGTCATATCAATAGCATCTATTCTAGATGTAAATTCTACTTTTCCTACTTGTGTGGTTGGTCTAAAATCCTTTACAACCCTATTATTTATTCTTCTTGATAGTAACAAAGATATATCATGTACTTTTCTAGGAAGACGAAATCCTTTTGTTAATATTTTTTTATTAGTTTTGTTTGAAATATTTATAAAATGTTCTATGTCTGCACCTGACCATCTAAAAATAGCTTGATCGTCATCACCTGCGATATACGTATGTTTTGTTTTTATGGTTAATTGGTCTATTATTTTCCACTGCAATCTACACAAATCCTGTGCCTCATCTACAAAAATAGAATCGAATTCCGGTTTTACACCATTATCATGAAATCTTTGAAGCATGTCAGTAAAATCCCAAAGTAATTTTACTTCTTTATATCGTTTAATTGCTCGTATAAAAAGATCAAATTCTTGCCAAGAAAAATCTGGGTTCATTCTGTCATAAGTATATCTATAATCTTCGCAACACATTCTCGCCAGTGACTCCATAAAAATCATTTGGTCACCCTTGTTCATTTCATAAAAATCTTTATCTGTTTGCTGGTATCCTGTTACAGATAAACCAAGGGAATTTCCTATTTCTCTATAGTGATTTCTTTGCAATACTTCGCTAGGAGACATTCCTAATTGTCGAAAAGCAAGACTATGTATCGTTCTGAAATATACAAAATCGTCTGCTTTTTTATTGAATCTTTCGCAGGCTCTCGTTTTTGCTTCTTCTACACTCTTTTTTGTAAACGAAATAAAACCTATTCTATTTGGATTTACTTTATCCACAAGACATTTATCAACAAGATCTAAAAGTGTTGTTGTTTTACCCGTACCTGGAGGACCTAGTATTATTAAAGTAGTCATATTTTAAAATACCGATTCTCCATAATCAGGTGTCTTAAATTCTTCATTTTGTTCTTTAAATTCAGGTATTTTCCATACATTAATACCTTTTCCCTTTAGTACTAAAAAAAGATGTTCACCTCCATACTCTTTTATCATAGCCGATATTTGGTGCACTTTAAAATCGTAAAATCTACTTCGATCTAGGAAGGCCATAAAATCAACCATTCTAAAAAAATGAAAACCTCTGTCTGTCCAGGGGGCTCCTAAAAGTAAACCTTCCTGTTCTCTCGCTTGCATTCTTGATGTGCAAAACTTTTCAAGGTAGTTAAACATCAATCCTTTTGGACTAGAATCTTCAGGTACCTCTATTATTGTTGCACTTTCTAAAAGTTCTTGTATTGTTTTTTGCCAAACAGGTCCTTTAAAAATAGGAGGCATACTGTTTAGTGACTCCATACAACGCTTTTGAAATCTACCTTGGTTTTGCAAATCTTCAGTAGATAACTCTAATCTTCCTCCACCGTCAACATCAACAAACCAAATAGGGGGGCGTGAATCATGTTTCGTTAACCCTGTTAAAAGTAATGTTCCACTCATTTGCCCTATACCAAATTCCCTTGTTTTACATAAAGTCATATCACAATGCGACTTCATAGGATTTTTATCACATGTATAATTATATTCTTTGCGTTCAATACTCTGTACTAGGCCCTGAACCTCTTGCGATGAAAGATTAGGTGAAACATATTTTGTATTATATTCATCTAGTAAATATTTCCATTCATCTGGTTTTGATTTTTTTAAATATACCGCAATACAAAAAAGACCGTCGTTACGACTACCTGCAGAAAAACCTTGAGTGATTATATGTTGTAAACAAGGAGGACCATCTGAAATATCTTTAGTTAGTCTTATCGTAAAAGCAGAAAATTCCTTTATAGTCATTGACTTTCTTTCTGCTAATTTTAGAAAGTCTTCTGCTAATAATGGTTTTGCTTTTGAATCATAAGCGTAACGATCAGTTATACCATAATTAAAATAAGGCATATTTATCCACTGCCCTATATCACCTCTTTCAAAAAGTATTTGTGTCTGTTTTGGGTATATTTCTGCTCCCCCAAAACCAAGAGCCGCGGCAAATATAGACAATTTCTCTTTTACTTCACCTGCATCAATAGGGTCTTTAAAAAACGAATAACAATGCAGTCCACCACTTTTTGTGCGGCAAGGTACAAGTGGTAAGTCATTGTCATTTATATACTTTATTATTTTTTTTAGATCAAGATCTTCGTATACATCTATATCAATAGCTCCGAAATAACATTTTGAATCATCTCTTATCGGAACTATTCCAAGCCCAGAAATTCCTTCAAGATGATTTTTCCAAAGTTCTTCGGTTACTGGAGCGCGTATTGTGGAAGGTTTACCCAATATTTTACCTGATTTTTTATTTGATTTTTTACTATTATTTAGATTGTATACTCCGTAGGCTCTATCGAGTCCATTAAACAATTTCATAAATCTTTTAATCACGGTGTTTTTCCTGCAGTTGTAATATAAGTAAAAAATGGCGCCGAATATTCTCGGCGCCTTTATTTAAGATACTTGTTTTAGAAGTGTTCTGATTCTCCTTCATTTGCTGTTGTTACAGGAGTACTGTCTACTACATCAGATGGAGGAGCTGTTTTTACTACACCTTTTGTAACATCATCATGAAATTTTTTGGCAGATAGATAAAGATCTGTATCTGTTATTAATTCCGGTGAAGATATACTCCATCCTGCCCAAGTACCCTGATCATTACTTTCCTCCTCACTGTCTATTTTGTAAATGAATCCGAACATAGGAGGGGTAACTTTTTTATTGTTGATAAGTATCTGTTGACTCATCATCTGACTGTTCCACCGACGACTTTTCTTAAGTTGCGTTGAAGTAAAAGAAATCACAATACGTTCTGTTGAACCGTCTTCTTTTACTAATAGGCAATACTGATAAGCTGTTGTCACAACGTGATTACCAGAGGGTAATACGTCTTGATTTCTTTCGTTCTTTGTGCATTTGTCAAGAATATCAATTGAACTATGCTGGCGAATAAAACCACCCCCATTGTCTCTCGAAACCCATTCCACCCAACTTTTCTGGTATGCACAAGGGATAACTTTTATACTACCTTTCAATATCTCTTGCGTGACTGAGTTATAGAAATCACCTTCTTCAGCATTTTTTATGCGTGTTGTACCTCTTACCTGAGGACTAAAGGCCTGAAGAATTAATAAAAATGGAATAGCAATATCATCCGCTCCCATACTTTCAAAACCAGTACTTCCTTGCATAACGTCATTTGCCATTAAAGAAGAAACTGGTGCCTGCTTTACAGTAGGAAGACCTGCACTTGTAGTGACTGGTGTTTTCTTATTCATCCTCAACTCCTTTTAAGTTTTGTGATACGTATCGGAAATATACCAAAAGTTTCTTGTGGAATATCTGAACCATTTGTCATTTGCTCTTTTACAAATGCCTTTAATGTTTGTGGATGTACATATTCTTTATCATTGTAGTCTACTCCCATCAAACATAAATCATTAACTAATTCTTTGTAAGTATCAGTTTCTCCTTTCTTTAATTTTATCACAACGTCGTGTTTTATAATATCCTCATGACCGTTTTTTCCAAGCCAAGCAAAGGCTTTTGGTTTATTCATTTCGGTAATTGATGCCGTAAAATCCCTGTCCACTCTTACTTTTGTTCCGTCTACCATCGTAAAATCACTGATACCGATTTCATCAAAAATATCAGGGATAATGTTTTTCTGAACATTGGCATATTCTTCATCTAAAAGTTTTAGATCCTCGCTTGCTTTTATTATTTTATCTTCAAGATCAACCATCTTTTTTATGGCTTTTGCAAGTTCACCTAATTTTTCTTCTTTTGGTACCTCTTGACTTTCTGCATCATTCATCATTAAAACAGAAAGATTTTTTTTATTTTTTTCTTCTCCTCTCTTTATTTTACCTTGTACGCTTGACCATGCTTCATCAACATCATTACTCGAAACTTTCTTTTTTGTCAACACGATTTTCTCCTCTCTCGTGAAAAAGATTAAACTTAACTGCATAATACAATTTATCTTGACCATCCCATTTTAACATTTGAACTTTGCCATTTGACCAATGCGAGGCCACGGCAGTTGCAATACCAATAAGCACAGGATCACCTATTAACAATAAGAAATCCTCTTCTTTGTAGTTACTAAGCAATAACATAAGTTTACTTGCCGCTTGACCGGCTGAAAAACCAGCATTAAAATCTTGTGGAAACAATACCTTTATTTCACCAAATTTTGTAGCTTGGGAGATATTTTTTCCAGGTGATTCTTGTATAACATATACTTTTGGCATGATTATTCCCCTCTTGCTAATAAAATAATTTGTAGCATATTAGTAAGTACATCCCAATTATAGCTATTGTTGTTCCTATTTATTCTAATAACTTCCTCATATTTTTCAAATGAAATCCATTTATAAAAAAGTATACAAAAATCATATTTTACTGCTATAAAAATCTTTGACCCATGTCGTCCTCGACGAGTATGCCACACTGCCTGTGCTTCTCGGCATAATGTAGATGGATTAACTATCTTTGATTTATTGTTGCATATCTTTAATTCTATCCAGTAATCAACTCCACTATATACCGCACTTACATCAGGCATACCTTCACCAGCCATATTTTCAATACGATCTTTTACACCTGGTAAATGGTCTTTTAAAAGTTTCCAAAAAGTAACCTCGGGTCTACTCATCGAAAATAACCTTTCTAAATGCGGCCTTTATCTTTGTATCTTTTTCAACACTTGCAAGTTGCTCTATTTCTTTTCTACTCATGACCATATCACAAGTTCTTAATTCTGAAAGTTCCTTGTTTATATCTGCAATTTTAACAAGTATTTCTGCCAAACTATCAGCAATTTTGTCTATTCTGTCTTTACTTATCATATAAAAACCTCCTCACAATCACCCCAATTAGACCCCATTTCAACATCTAATTTTAAAGGCACTAAAAGTTTTACACAAGCCAACATTATTTCTTTTATCTCTGTTACTTGCTTTATTCCTTGTAAATCACAAAAGTCTAATTCATCATGAACAGTTAAACAGGGGACATATCCAGTATGATAACAATCAACCATTGCCTTTTTGATCATGTCAGCAGCACTTCCTTGTATAAGTCGGTTCATTGCTCTATAGGTAAAATACCTTATTACAGGAGCATTCCATTCTTTTATAGCTGCCTCGTATTTTAAAGGTCTTATTCCATCAGTCCATTTAGGAGGACCAAATAAATCAAAATGGCAATGTCTACCAAGCAGTGTTTTTATAAAACCACGACTGTTGACTGTTCGTTCGCATTGCTTTGTTAATTCCTTTATAAAGGGTAAACCTCTATGATATGTATCAAATATGTCGTAAGCTTCTTTTAAAGTAAATCCATATTTGGTGCTAAATTTTTTTGCCCCCATACCATAAGACAAACCAAGATTAACTGATTTAGCTACTTTGCGTTTTAATCCAGTCATATCAGCTACCATCTGATGATAGTCTGTACTAGGATCATTTATGTATTTATCTCGTGCAACATCGGCTCCTTTAAGACCAAGTAAACAAGCATAGTGGACCGTTAACCGTGGTTCTTGTTGACTCCAGTCGAATACTCCAAAATCACATCCTTTTTCTGCGATTATTAATGATCTTATCAACGTTGCAAGTTCTTCATTGCGTGCGGGAAACTGTTGTGCGTTGGGATTACTTGATGAAAAACGACCTGAACCTGTTCCGTATTTATCTGTTTTTACTTGCCAAAATTGTGGATGTATGCGCCCATTTATAGACATGTTTAGAATTTTTTCTTCTATAAAAACAGAACCCGATCTATCTAATTGTCGTGCATCAAGCAATAATTTAAAAAAATCGTGTTCTTGGTCTTGAAGCCATTCAGCCTTAAAGGATGGGTTTTCTTTATCTGTTAACGGATATTCTAATCCCAATATTTTACAAGCTTCTTCACACTCCTTTGCTGACCAAATATCGATATCTTTACCTACTCTTCTTTTTATTTTTCTTTGACATATCTCTTGACGTGCTTTTAATTCATCCCTTATTTTTTCTCCTTTCACATAGTCAATAGGAACACCTTTTACCCACATCTCCAAAAGTAAGTCAAGGATTTCTGTTTCTACTTCATCAAATAATTTCCAAAGACCCACTTCCTTTAGTTTTTCTCTTTGTTTCTCAAATATTCTTATAGGCAATGTTGCGTCGCCTTCGCCGTAAGGGCCAATATATCTTGCAGGCAATTCCCAAATATTCCCTTTTACTTGTGCAATGACGTCTTTTTTCTTTGCTAAAATCAATTCTTCATCATTCTTCACCTTATATTCACTGTCTTTTTTAGATGGTTTTAAATCATAAAACTTTACTGCAACGTCGTAAAGCAATTCCTCTACTTTACTTTCACCCAAATAAGACTCAGAAAGAGAATCAAGTGAGTAGGTCCATCTGTTCTCATCAAGCAATGGTTCGGCCACTTGAATATCATACAACTTGCCCCTAACTCTTATATCCAAATCACATTTTAACCATATCACATCGTAAAGTAAATTAGCGCCTATTTTTGGCGTAGTGTCTGACAACTGGTCCCTTAACCATTTTATTGCTTTATCAGGGTTGGGTAAATTATCTCCGCCTTTGTGTTTTATAGGATAATAACCAGAAAAACCATCTCCAGTTGCAACTGAAAATCCGCAGATATAACCGTCTTTACGTAAAGCCCCTGGACCATTTGCCTTTAAATTAGGATCAAATGTTTCTACATCAAAACTTATTTCTTTTGCTTTTCCCACAAGTGTAGGAAAATTTTCTGATGGTCTCCAGTCAGATTTTACTAGTCTCATCTTTTCTTTATTCACATATTCTCCCATTCGCAGTATTCATTTTCGACAAATCTTTGTGGTATTATTCTCATCATAGGCATCTTAAACAATACTCGATTCTTATCAGATATTTCCCATTTTATCCTTGTTTCTTCTGTACTTTTTTCATCTGGGTAATCTTCTAAATAATAAATATTTTTACAAGATGTGTTCATCAACAGTTTTAAACAATGAGAACAGGGGGCAACTGTAGTAAAGCAAGATTCGATCGAATATACATCACGACACTGTAATAATGCATTTTGTTCGGCATGAATAGCCTTACATAAATCAAGTTTTTCACCTGTCTTTTCTCTTGCTGCTTGACAAGAAAAATCTGTACAATGTGGTCTTCCTGATGGTGGACCATTATATCCAGTAGACAATACATGTCCACGGGCATTTGTTAAAATACTTCCGACACTACGCCTAATACACGTGGCTCTTTTAGCGCAAAGCAAGGCCATCGCCATAAAAAATTCTTGCTTACTTGGTCTCATGTTTAATTACCTCTAATGATTTTTCAACAGTATTTTGTTTATTCGCCCTTGCCCACAAAAATGGTATGAAAGAAGAAACACAAAATTCATCAATATCCAAAAAAGAACATGTCGCATTTGTATCATTAGATACGAGCATTTTTTCTACATCACTATTGGTATAGTTAAATCCGTTATTGTAAATATGTGACGAAGCAGCATGAAAATATAGATTACCTAGCGACAATCCAATATTCAAAGTTTGTTTTAAAAGTAAAGTAATATATGCACCAAGCATTGAAAAATTAAACCAATCATAAGGTACTCCAAGCCAAGCATCAGATGACCGCATATTGTCGACTATGTGCAAAATATTATCGCGAATAAAAAATTGAATTGACAATGTGCATGGTATGTCTTTTGATGGATACGGTCGTTCACGCCAAATATTTATCACTGCTTGACGTGTGCCAAGGTCTCGTTTAAAACAATCGATGATATACGGTAGTTGATCAAGTATCTTTGGTCCGTATGCTCCTGCAAAAAATTCCTCATCATCACTAAAATTACCTATTGTCTTTGAAAAAGATTGCATAGGTTCACAATGGTTATCCCCTGATAAAATCCAGGCGGCTTCTGCAAAAGCAAACCTATAACCTATTTTTCTTTTTTCTAACGTGATTAATGGGTTTTTCATGTTGATCATAGCAATATTACTAATAATTTCTTTCGTTTCATAACCGCGACAAATAACGTTATCGCCGTACGTCATAATCCTATTAACAAAATTTTTATATGTATCATTTACATTTGCCATTAGAAGGTCTCCTCTTTTGATTTTTTTATCATTGCAGCTACCCCATAAGGTTTACCTAGTGGACGCCAATCGATAATTGATAATTTTTTATCACTTGGTTTGTTTTTTAATAGTGCTTTTTTAACCATCTCAGATAAATAATTACCCATCAAAGGAGTTACACTATCTGCGGCTTCGTTTCCGCGAACAGCCTTGAATGTATCTGGAAAAGACATTAAACGAAGACCTTCTCTCCATGTAGTAAAGCGATGACACTCTGGATGGACAAAATAATCAAGACCTACTATCGTGTTTGCGGGAGAATCCCAAAATAGACGTTTATTTAGAAAACTACCATGAAATCCGGTATATTTGTCTTTTATTTTTTCAAAAGTTTGTGCTAACGTTTTTCCTGGTTTTGTTTGTTGCATTATTTCATTATATTTTTTAGCATTTTCATAATGTATTTCATTTTGAGATATTTCTTTATTTCCTTCAAGGTCAGCGATGGCCATCCTTACCGTTGTTGGTCTAAAAGTCACCATATCAGGTTTAACAAATGATAAAGCAATTTTATGGGCACAAAAATGGAAGCGTCTTCTCACCGATGGTAAACCATGTAAAACAGCATCTGTCAAAATATTGTGATGGCATAATCTTTTTCAATGAAAGAAGGGATAAATTCCTTATAGTATTTAAACCCTATATTGTAAGCATTTTCTACCGATTCACTAATAAATACAGTTGGATTTAATCTAAGAGCAACATCAAAGGTGTGCTTTGTCAAATCTAATCTCGGATCAAAAAATCGTTTGTCATTGGTATATCCAGCACGCATATTAGCCATTGACCAAGGGACACACGGCGGATTCGCATAGACAAAATCGACCTTTCCGGAAAATTGCTCAATTGGCCAGTCGTCGATCCGCAATGGCCTTGGAATTCCCATTTTTCCGAAGTTAATGTCCCAAGTATCTTTACCAAGTGTAATTTCTTCCCATTGACCTTTCACATTAAAGTGTTTCATGACACCTAGGGTAAATCCACCACCATAAATGTTGATCCCAATTGCATTAAACTTTTTCAAAATGTCTCCTCTTTTTTAAGTACCCAAAAGTTATTTCTTGCCTTATCAGGATCTATTGCCGGGGCAAGCATACACGAAATAGCATCGTTATCATAGTAGGTACCAAGTCTATTCATCATATCGTAAGCAAGTCGATCTTTACTTATTTCTTTTATATCAGCAAATGTACCTATCCGTTGCACAATCATAAACCCAGAACTTGTTATTGCTTCTGCCAATTCTGTTGTCGAATACTCATGGATATGATTCTTAGCATGTCTACGCCCATCATAACAGGGGGTTGATATAAACGCATACCCACCATTCTCCAATGCATCATATATGCCTCGTAGGAGTCTCAAACCATGTGCTGGTGTCATGTGTTCAATAACTTCCAAGCAAGTTACATACGTAAATGGTTTGTGGTTTCGCATAATTTCAGATGATTGATCAACAAAATTAAAATTGTCATATATCTTTATCTCAAAATTCGATGAAGTTGGTTTGTTTTTGATGGTGTTTAAATCACATCCTACATACACTTCAGGTCTATATTGCCCAAGAGCTGAAGTCATGACAGCCAAAAGAGGTAATTCTTGACCACAACCAATATCAAGTATTTTTGCTCCTGTTGGAATTAAACGGCGAGCAAATGACCATCTAAAAAAATGAGCGGTGTAGTCTCTGTGTAGTATTTTACCATGACCGTTTAGTTTAAGTTGCGTCTGATCAAAATCACGAGTATCCTCAGAAGGTTTCTTCATAAGCGATTACCGTCTCTTTCTTTTCTGCTTGAATAGCCGCATTACGGCAACCTAAGCATAGATTTTTTGAACCGATTTTATAACCTCTTATATCTACTAAAACGAACTCTGTCAATTGGTGCACTCCTCCGCAATTATCACAAAGTAATCCTTGTTCTTGAATCATATTTCCTCCTTTTTAAAAACAATTTTTCCATGAAGTTTTCCATCTGATGTGTACCATTCGCCCTGGACAGGCATTCTTTTTGTTAAACAATAATGCCTACCAGCGATAGAATAATATATGTAATACTTAACATGCTCAGTATTTTCACATTCTATCGCAGTTTCAATATTGTCTTTTAGATTTTGTTGCAATTCCTGATTATTCACTTTATTTACCTTTCCTTGTAAAAAGTATTGCACACTCTAATTGATTATTAAATGTATCGCGATTGAATGGAAATTTTGCAGCAGCACTAGGATGAATTACAGGGTAACAATCAATCCTTGGATAAAATCTTTTAAAAGTAGTTAAAGCACGGTCACCAAGGCAAATTACTTTTCTGTTTGTTGTATGGTTCACCAACCAAGAAAGTATGTTTTCTTTTCCATTTTTTTCATAAATATTTACCCATGCAATCCGCTGTTCCGTCATATTGTGGTCATGTAACCACTGTGTCATAAAAAGTCCTGAATCACTATATTTGTGGAAAGGCCACGAAAGTTTTCCTTTTTTAATATTGCAAAGTTCATCTCCAACAAAAAGTATATCTGAATTAAGCAAATCCCCTGTAAAATTATCAGAGAATAATATAGAAGGTTTTTCCATTCGTGTTATTATTTGATGACAAAAAGAAGGAATATCCTTACCTTCTTTATTTATAGAGTACTTGAGACAGTTAAATCGTTTACAAAATCCACCGTGTTCACTTATTTGGTTTGCATAAGTATTGAAACCTGTAGTATAGGTCCCTTTCCAAAGTCCTTCATATATGTTTGCTACATCACGTGTATCCTTATACATCTCATAACGAGTAAACTTTAGTTCATTAAATCTTTTGCAATAATCATCGAGACTTCCGTCATGTAAGCAAAATATATACACACCTCCAACTTTGTGCAAAATTCTGTCCATATATCGCCCCATTAAGGGCCAATTTGTTCCCATACGATAAACCTCTGAATATACACTCTCACTTATCCACCAACGATCAATAATGACCGGTTTATTATATTTCCTAACATAAGCAAGGGCCTCGTGAATTATTGCTGTATGGTAAGTAAATTGCTTATCTTTAAATTTATATCCTGCATGGATATATTTTGCTCCAAGTATTTTGCAAAGTTCTTTTGCCAGATATGTTTTTCCTACTCCATCAGCTCCTTCAAGTACTATAATCATACTATTTCCCCACATTCTACTGTGCGATGAAATTTGTTAGCTTCATATACAAACAATTTCCATGCATCCGTTTTTCTAATTGGGTTATCCACTGGACAAATTTTTAAAGTATGGTAAAGTAATTGATTAAATATTTTATCATCGATTTTACATGATAAACTTTTACACGATAATACCCAGCAAGCAAAATCAAGATTCGCATTGCTCAGTTCCGCATTACGCAAGTCCGCACGTTTTCCTGTAGGATCATCAGAAAGCCATTTTCTATGATCATCAAGAATCTTATTGAGTTCTTTCTTTTCCATGATCTTTCTCCTCTCTTATTAACTTAAAAAGTTTCTTCTTGTCCTATAAAATCACATCTTGGGCTAGAACACCAATAATATGTCCCATCAGTATTTAATCTGCAGCCACATTCACAATAAACTTCGGTCATTCTTTTTACTGTTAAATTACCAATTGGTTTTATTTTTGGAGGAACAAGTCCTTTATAAATTTCTTTTTCATTTACCATGAGAATAAAATTTTCAGTTAGATTCATTTCTTCAGCAATTCCTGTAATTTTGTCCACAAATAATTTAAGTCTTCCTTCGTCTATTCCAGCTTCTTGTTTAGTCATTGTCATCTCCTATATATAGACGGTCTATCAAATCTTCCATATCAGGGGTCTTCCATCCTTTTGGTTTTACCAAATCCATTTCATGGCCTCTTTTACCGACACCTCTTGTTTTTTGCATATTGGCCATCATTACGCGATACCACGCTGTTTCTAGTACGGGAAATAATCCTGATAAATGGGCTGTTCCCATCAGCACTACAAGCATATCAACAATGCCATCGAGGAAATCTTCATCACTATCCTCGGCAATTGCTTCTCTTATTTCATCAAGTTCTTCTTGAAGGAAATCAAGGCGCATTTTCATTAATTGTTTATCCATAGTAACAGGGGAAAATGCTGGTATAAAGTTGTACTTTTTGTGCATATTCTCTATAGAATACATCAATTTTTGCATGGACAACTCCTTAATAAAAGTGAAAATTCATTATATAAAGAAAAGGTGTTTTTTACTTTTTCTAAAATACTTCTGGCTATATCAAAAGCATTTTCATATATTAAAAATTCAATAACACATGCCAAAAAGTAATCTGACTTATTCATTTTGTTCTCCTCTCTTTAAGGGTCTCTTCAGTATTCGTCTTACGAATAGACCAGGGATTGACCCTGGTTTCGACCTTTCTTTATTATTCCGCGCAACCTATTTTCTTAAAGACATTACGATACCATGCGAAATTTGTCCAATGATTTCCATCACCATATTCTGCTATAGCATTGATCTTTTCCAGAATTTCTTCTTTGGTAAATTCAACCTTTTTACCTTTATCGAGACCTGCGATGAAAGTATCGTAAAGCAATTGACCTTGACGCGCCAATGGTTTTTCATTATACTTTACATCAACTCCTTTAATGCCTTTACCAAGACTGATAAAAACGTATTTCTTAGGTTCAGTCGGTTCTTTGGGTACTTTTGGCGCCTTGGCTACCTTAACTGGTTTCTCTGTTGTCTGCACGCCTTCGGACGATGTTTCTTTTTCTTCCATACCTTCTGATGCTTCAGGAGCTGTGTATGAAGGTGTTTTTTTCGCCGGTTTTTTCGCTTCAGTCTTTTTTGCTTCAATTTTTTCTTTGGGCAGTTTTGTAGTCATGACTGCGAAAAGTTTTTCACATGCATCTGATTTCTTGGTACCTTTCTCAAACCCTTTACCAAGATACTTTTCGGCAAGTTGATTAAGTTGACTTAACGTATACAGTGTACCAAGTTGTCCAGCATCTTTGACCTCGGTCCCCTTGTCTGTGCTGATTGACAAGTCCTTTATTTCGACACATAACGTAGGCATTTAGCCCTCCTTTTAAAAATGATACCAACAATCTGCATTATGCAGTATTTTATAAAACTATTCTTCAAATATAGTCGCATTATACAGGTCCACACTACGCAGGTTCGCACCACGCAGGTCCGCACTACGCAGGTTCGCACCACGCAGGTCCGCACTACGCAGGTTCGCACCCCGCAGGTTCGCATCACGCAGGTCCGCACTACGCAGGTCCGCATTACGCAGGTCCGCATTACGCAGGTTCGCACCAAG
>Ga0265323_10000827_pt1 | contig 16561 bp, 28 predicted proteins | sample 41225metaG_FD_193580 | JGI IMG/M metagenome (GOLD analysis project Ga0265323, IMG submission 193580) | Rhizosphere microbial communities from Carex aquatilis grown in University of Washington, Seatle, WA, United States - 4-12-25 metaG | ecosystem: Host-associated > Plants > Roots > Rhizosphere...
GAAAGCGACATCTTGGACAGTTGAAGCATCCTGAAGATAGACCCAGAAGAATACCGATGCCTGATTTTGAACATTTGTCAGGTTCACCGAACTCATCGTGGTATTTGCTATCGTAGCAGTAGTAGTTCCTATTGGAACGGTATATTGCACGCTACCCGCTCCCGCAACGAAGTTCATGTTGTCCGTAACAATGTTCGTGCAACCGATAGAATTGACCCACGTGCCGTTTCCCGAAACCGAATCGGCTTGATTCATTATTATCGGCGGATTCAAAAACGGGGCATTAACTCGTAGAGTTTTTATCCCCGTATTGAAGTTCAACGTGAACATATTTGCCTGAGCGTAGAGATTCTGCTTTGCCACATCAAACGCCTGATTGTACGCTTGCGTCCAGACATCCCTCGGTATCCGACTAACCTGTGGACGAATGTCTATCAGTGCATTCCCTTTGACATCCGGCGCGATAGGATAGTTGAATACCGAGTTGAATATCGGGTTTACGAACTCAAGCGTCCGTTTGGTTTCCTGTGGGTCAACATCCAAAAGCAACTGCCTTGCGGCGCGGTTTATCACGCCGTTTAGATTCGTAATCTGGTTCGATGTAGTGTTGTGAATCGCACCTATTAAATCGTTCTTAAGTTGCTGGATATTGTACATGCTATTTCTGCCAAGTTAACGTTATATTAGGACTCCCTGATGTTTTTACAGTTAATCCACCCGAAATAGAAATATCGTATAAGAGAGTAGTGAATGGAGACCCAGAGAGGGTTATCGTCCCGATAGTGACAGCAGGAGAACCTGCGTCAGTAAGTAAGATATAACCCCCAGTTCCTATACTATTTATTACTACCGAATGGAATGTCCCAGACCCAGAGAAAACAGTAATGGCGGGCGAATTGACGCCAGTGATGTTTTTCCACTCATACTGTTTGTTGTTGTACATGATTATGATTGGCTACCTACCTTAGTCCACGTTGGTACTACTCCAGCCGAAGCTCCCGTATTGATGTAAAGCATCCCCACGGTCGTTTCAATGAGAACGCAACCAGTTTGGTAACCTACTGTCGCTACTGCACCCGCCGAAGGAGCGGTTACCAAAATTCCGTATCCACTTCCATCCACAAAAATCGGATTTACAGTTGAGGTAAGTGGTGCAGTTCCTAAATTTGTTCCTTGCATAGTTTTAGTTTTAGTTTTATGAGGGGCGAAACCAAATATTCCGCCCCTTTATTTAGCTGTTTAAGAACTTGCCACCGTCCCATCTGACCCCACGCTTCCAGCGTAGTCGGCGCAGAAATATGACTCGCGGAAGTTCGCCTGATACCGATAGGTCAAGTTGTTGGAATACTGCCAATCTGTCAACCTTGTTTCCACTCCCTGTCTGATGACACGGGTGAAACCATTCCGACGGGCAAGTAAGAACCAAGCCGTATCTGAACCGCCTGCCGCCGCACCCAGCCAGTGAGAGGTCCAGACCGTAATGCCAAGAGTGGAACGATAGACGTTCAGATTGTTATTGCCGGAATCTGCGATTAAAGCGGAATCCGTGATTTCGCGAGCGTGTTTCCACAACGCCGGAGGAACTAACAGAACCGCAGGCGTAGAACCACGGATGACCCCTGACTGGTCTTTCTGCTCAACCATGCTCACAAGAGCCGTATTGAGAGAAGTCGGAGTAAGCGTCGCCGTGATGTAATTCGACTGAAAACCGCCTCCGATCAACGGATGCGCGGCATTGAAGATTGAAACGCCGTCTGCGGTTAAATTCGTAGTGAAACCAAGACGGAAAAGACCGAACGCAGTATAGTCCTGCGTGTCCTTTGCCTTTAACGCAAAGTCTGCAACATCAGCCGCCCAGACACCGTGCAGATTATCATCGAACAACTGCTTACTGATGTCAATGCCCTGCGCATAGGTGTTCACGAGCGTGGTCTGTTTGTTGGTAACGTGCGGGGTCGAAAGAGGTACTGCTACCGTTTCGCCTATCGTAGGGAAAAGACCAGAACCCTTATTGACTGACTGAATCCAAGCTGCATGTGTCGTCTCCTGTTGTGTGAAGATTTCAGCGGTCGTGGCGTGTGCTACGCCAGGGAACGTTTCATCGTAATCAAACGACTGGAAGAAAACTGAATCCAATTCCGTTTGCACAATACTGAACCATTACTATCTCGTCAAGGTTTTTTATCCTTGCTCCATACTTTCACAAGTATGAGTGGCATACATCATCACCTTTCGGTGTCGGGGGCTCGTGGGATTATTATATTCTCTTGCGAGGTTCAAATCCTATGCTCTACACCCACTAAAGATTTTAACCTTTAGGTCGGCTCGGTATTTTCTTTAGGTCGTGCATCCCCTAAAGACGTTCACCGAATTCACCCGATTTATACAGAACTTCTTGTCCGTATAAGATTGCGGAAGAATCTATTTAGCAATCCCATACAGAACGCTCATTCTGTGCTTCTGTAAACATTTTTCCTTAGTTTATTTTTTATTTGCTAATCATCTCGACAGATGAACCCGTTAATTTAGTTCACCCGTGTTCCCGTGTATACCCGTGTCTAACTGCTACAAAGACGCCGATACTCCATCGCGGAAGATAACCGCAATTTTGTTAGGAAACTTGAATACGTCAAGCGGCTGGACAATCGCACCATTCAATGCACTGTCCGCCGTAAGTGCCGTATATGTTCCCGCCGTCAAATCGATAAGAACTCTACGTCCTACTACCGCATCATAAGCTGCCTGTGTTTTACCTACTGCAGAAGATGCCGCAATAAGATTCAGAAGATATGTCGTCTTTGAATCTACTGGAACATAATCAACATATCCCGCCACTGAAGCTGTGTTAGTTGAGGTTGTTTCCGCTATTCCTAAAAGTCCTGTCCCCGTCACGCCGTATGATACGAACGGACTGGAAACGGTCAAGAGATTGGTTGCTTGATTAGGAAGCACTGCAGATGCGCCAGCAACCATCATAACTGGTTCGCCCGCATAGATAACAGCAGCAGAAGCAACCACATTGACGCGACGAGAACCTCGTCCACCCTGCGTGCTAGATTGCTGATAAATAATTATATCGCCAAGCATTATTTTTTATTAGTTAATTTATTACCGAGTATTCCGTATAAGATTCTTTTTATAATTCTCAATCCATTTGTCGCTTTTGCCCGTTGATTTAAATTGGGCCATCTGGTCGGGAGTTATCATCGTATCTTTTACGGGTTGGCCTTCAGAATGCGAACCAATAGAAACTGGAATATCGGATTTATTGAGATGCGCTAATTTGAGTTCTTTATTCTCTTTTAACGCTTTCTTGATGATAATATCCTGTTCACGGGCAATATCAGCAAGACGTGAATTTGATAATTCCTCTCTTGCAATACGCCGCAGACGCTCGTCATCATCCCCGTCAGCCGACTTTGCTCTTTCCTTGAGATACGCCGCTTTATAATTTATCGACTCCTCAAGTAGTTTAGCCTTTTCCGCTTCTAACGCCGCATTTCTCGCCTCAAGGTCTTCGTCGGGCGTGACCTTTATCGCTTCACCAGTGGCAATCGTCTGGTCGTTTGCTTCAGTTGCCTTTTTAATTTCTTCCATATTATCAAGCCATTTTTTATCGGTATAGCCAACCGTGGATTAATTAAAAATCTCCCCGACAGAGGAGATTAGTTAGCCATCCGATGTGTTCTTTCCACGGGCGTAAAAATATTACATCGGATAGCAAATTAATCTTCCCTGCTATCCTTTGCCCGTGTAATTGTAAAAGAACATTACCGATACATTATACACCCATTTTAAATAAAAATCAACTATTTTCTACTGGACTGACTGGAATCGGTTGCTCTTTTGGTTTTGGCTGATATGCCTTCAAAATATCTACAATTTTCTGCTGGCTTGATAAGGTATAAAGAATTGAACGCCCCTTTTTCATGTCGTCCAAACTTTCGCCCGCGACAAACATACTTTGTTCAGCGAGCTTTTTGGGTGTTTCCTGAATCAGCTTCCAAATATCAGACTGTACCAAGAACTCCGCTTCGGACTTTAAATTGGCCAATCTGCCCTCGTCCGGTCGTGCGTTCCCGATATAAATAACGCCTTGCTTTGTAAGACTCACGATGCAATTCATGTCTATAACCGAAAGCAAATCGTTTAGTTTCTTTTTCGCCAGTTCTTCGGCTTTTTTGTCGAGATCATCCGCCATCGTTTCAAGAATATCCTTTTGAGCAAGAGGAAACGAATCAATGCCACCCATTTTATAGGCTTCATTTAACTGTTCTTTGACGAACTTTAGATTGATTATCCAGTTCTTTATTTTATTGCCATTTAAGGTTACAGAATAGTTTATCATGTTAATTGCGTTAATCATTACGTTCGGATTGATACAATTCAACTTTTTCTTTAATTATTTTCTCTATTCTTTTTATAAAGTTCTCAAGTTCAAACTCACTTCTTATTACCATAACACCTGACCTTGAATACTTATCACAAGTCATTTTAGCATCTGGTTGCGATATTGACATCGCAATTGATATGGGTTTCATTCTGTTATTCCACTCAATGCTTTTACTGTTTCAAGAGCCGCGCGAGCTTTCGCGTCAAGGATAGATGCATCATCGACGGGACTAGATTGCGCAGTATTTTGTTGTGCTGGGCTTGCCATGAAAACCTGTTTTGTTTGTTGTGGTTGCGTCGCCAACAACACTTCGAGCATCCCCCGAATATAACTTAAATCGGGCGATTCTTTTACCAACTCATCAAGACATTTTTGTAAAATAGATGTAATCATTTTAGTTTCTTAAATCACCCCTGTATTCCAATAATTCTTTTCCAATGGGTGCAATACATTTTTTGTGTCCATAAATAAAAGTTTTAATTGATGCCTCCCTGTCGTTAGATTTTTGCCCTATTCCCCCAAAATCTTTCTGCTCAACCTTCTTATTGCAAATAGCACATAATCCATTCCACTTCGGCATAAAAATAGGGCTATACTTCATTTTTCGTCCATCCACTTTGTTTTTAAATCTTCCAGTTTCCGTTCTTTGTTTTCCTCGTTCAAAAATAGATTTATCTCCTGCTTTAACCCCTCAAAATACTCCTTTGCTTCAAACACCGATAAATCATCAAACAACTCCAACATCGCTTTTATGTTCTCGTATTGAGGATCGCTCGGCATAAGATTTGAATATATGTCTATATCGCGCATCTTTACCTCTTTCATCTTTGCGAGAAACTTCTCTAAGATTACAGAATTGATTATCGTAAGATTCTGCAATGCGTCCTCAATTGAGTTTGTCGCTTTGCATAATGCCGGATAAAACGATTCTTTCACAAACTTCATCTTCATCATCCACGCGGCGTTCTTTTGGAGGTCAGCAATAAGCTCCGCCTTTGTTTTATTCTGGGAACTTCCCACCCGTTTATTTCGTTTTGAAAACATTATTTTGCTTTTGGTTTTCTACCGCGCTTTTTATTCGTAACTACCAATTGCTCCTTCTCGGGATTCCATTTCACTTTTGGCAATTCAATTTCTTTTTCTGTCGTATCAATATTCACTTGCCTCAATGGTCGTCCTTCAATTTTATCCAACAGCCATTCCCACAAAAGAAGTTCATCGGTTTCTGTGACGCCAAGATAGTTCTGCAACGCGACAATGCTCAATAACTCCTCTATCTCTTTGATATGATAACCATCCGATTTTATCTGGTTATCAACCACCTCTGTCGAGCCGCGCTTCGGAATATTGAAAACTGCCGCAATCTTATGTCTTGTCGGTAGTGCCAACTGAATCCAATGGCTATAAATTCTCATCGCTCGTGATTATAAGGTAAGTATACTACCTTTGTCCAGAAATTGCAAGGGCTGGGCTAGGTGCGGTTTTATTGAGTGGATTCTGACCAGTCATCGCGCCCAATGGACTATTGCCTGCACTCGGCATCTGTCCTGGTTGTCCAGCCATTGCTTGAGCTGGTTGCTGTGCGCCAACAGGCGGTTGCTTAGCTATAAACTTATCAGGATTTTTCTTTGTCATCGGATTATTGCTAAGCAAGAACTTCGCAACTGCTTCTGGGTCAAACATCCCCGGAGGTGCGGCTACCATTCTATCGTAGTCTTCTAAGCAGTAGGCGCGTTCGAGGTCTTCGCTTCTTGGATTCAAAACATCCGGCGAAATAGTCGCTTGATATTCTAACTCCCTGAATAGGCCAGGATTCACGCGATAGATTTCGGTATTCTTTTCGTCTTCCTCGCCCATCAGCTTTCTGCTTTCCTCAAGGTAGTCATCCATCGTAATATCTTCCGGCATATTGTTGTCGAACTTTATTTTCTTTCCCTTGCCGATGCCAGTCGGCTTCACCGAAAATGTCTTATAAACCAGCTCTGGCTCGCCTGTTATTTCAAGAACCTCAGGCATCGTCAGATACTGCAGAATATCCCCTACTCTCAATTTCCCAAAATCTTTGACATGCTTCGCTATCATCTGCAAGAATAAGCCAAGCACTGTGTTTGCGTTCTGTTCTATCCGCGAAATCTCATACGCTGTCTGTTGCCCTGAATCTTTTTGCCCTTGCTGTAACGGCTCTTGTGATGAATCCGAAATCGACTGCTCAACCTCCTGAAGCATCTTAAGTCCAGTATTGATGTCCGCACCTACGTTGATAGCCCGTAGGTCTGCATTCGGGTCGCTTAATGTCGTTACTGCACCAGGCACAATAACATCCGAAGCGATAATCTCTCCGCCGACATTTACCATCGGCTTAAAGATGGACAGATACGTTCCGTCAATGACCATCTGATACAAAGTATTTATGATGTCCGCGTCGTACTGGAGCTTGAACGCCAGATCCTTGTAATAAAAGAACCTTGAGTTGATTACCTCGTAGCCGAACTTATCGAATGGGTACAGTTTGTCCATTCTCGGATTCGGATTGTCGCACGGTGTCATCCAAATGTTATTTACCTTGATAACTTTCAAATCCAATCCCTTGTGCCACATGATTATCTCCTCCACATCCTCCGAGCGCATATTCGGGTCGTAGACATAATAAAATGTTCGGTTCGCATCGTCGTAGATAGTCTGTACGCCAGGTCTTACATACTGGAAATTGTTATAAATTCCATTGTATTTGGATTTTGCTTCGGAATATGAATAAACCTTGCGCCAGATAACCCAACCCTGCTTCTGGATGTCCGGTTCGTAAAAGTTCTCGATATAAAGCTGGGTAACCGGAACGACACAATCCATAAACTCAGGATATGATTCATCCCGAATCCGTTTTTCAATCCATTTGCCATCTTTGCCTTTTTCTACCTTTACGCTTCGCGTCACTTCGCCATATTCAGTGTAGCCGATGGAAGCCGGAGAACTCAAAGCGGTGAGAACTCTCAGTAGAGCCACATAAGGATAGTTTGATACATCTCCCGACCACTCCATCAAGTCTTCCATAACCTGCGCGCAGTCCTCTTGGCTTTCATTCTGTTCGTCATAAGCGAATATCTTTGGAAAAATAAGCCGTGCGGTCGCGTGAGCAGCGATGCTCATACACTTGTTTCTTACGATTGGTCTTAATGCTCGCGACCTCCACCTGGTCTGCGGACTTCCCTCCCACGCTTCTCCGTTGTTCGGCTGATAGGTATTGAACTCCATCTGGTCATATTGGTCGCGCAAAACAAGTGATAGATCATTGAACTCTATCCTCGGCGTATACATGTTCGTTGTTCCTAAGACCAGATTTCTTAGAAGCAACGCGCTCATCTGCTTTTCTTCTTCGGTTTCAGTATATGGAGCTATTTCGTCCTGAATCTCGCCCTTCTTATTTACAGATGTTCTTAACAAAACTGCTTCTACTTTTTTTGTTGCACTAACTGATTCTCTTACTTGTACGATTGAAATATTAGTACCCGTTTTTTATTTTTATTTCTTCCAGTTAATTTTTAGACGAAGCTATAATTCTCAATTTCTTATCCTCATCATAAAATACCCAGTACGTTCCCTTATTATATTCTTTTTCCAAAGACCTCTGTGCTGATTCACTAATTATTTTATCCATTTTGTAGTAAACCCCGCTTGAAAAATTTGGAAAGCTCTGAAATCATCTAATTGCTTTCTGGGAATTATAGCATAATCATTTTTAGTTGGTCGCCCTTTACCCTTATAAGAAATCTTACGAACTCTTATCGGTTCGTTCAAAAAGTCACTGATTTTTGAAACATATTCTTTAGAATAATCCATTTTGCCGTAATTATACCTTATTTTTATTTATTTTACAAGCTCGCTTGCGATATGGGGCCGGAATTGGGAATAGCATCTTCTGAAGTTTGCGAGTAAGCACCCAGCGCACTGGTATCATATCCCAACGCTGAGAACTTGTTAATGATGTTCTGGAGATATGAGGGAGATATATCGGAGAGGTTGCATTGCTTCCCCGTCGAAGACACGTGGATTCCCTGCTCCCATAGCTTTTCAATGTCTAAATACGGCGTCATATCGCGCATCTTCGCTGAATATCGCTGTTCGGGGCGTATAAATGTCATAATCGCGGTATGTAGGTTGTTGCGTACTTTTTCGGCTCTGTGGGCAGTTGTGGTGCGCCTTTCATCGGATTGATAGGCATGGATGACTGGGCGTAATAGGTCGAAGCAAACTGTCCGCTTGGCTTATATTCCAACATCATACGCATCATCAAAGTATCGCTGAAATCCGGCGAACGACCTAATAATTCCTTGATTTCATCCTTGCTTACAAGTTTTAACTTCTGGTCTTTGTCGATGTCTTTTGACTTCAACTGCTCCAGCTCCTCGATAAGCTGTTCGCGCCATAGTTCATAAGTCAATCCATGGACTTCAGAAAGGAACTGTCCTTCGTCTATCGAGATGGAAATCTCGTGTTTATTTATTGTTTCTGCTAATTTATAACCACACTGGGCTTTTAAGTTTACATAGTTTTCCTGTAAATGAGTTACGGGATTCTCCATCGCCGGATGATTGGCTATAAAACCCTTTATTCCCTTGCAGTTATCAACCACTGCGCCGCCGATTCCATCTTCATCAGCAACTGTCCGGGAATAGGGTATTTGTTCTTCCTGCATGATTGCTTTGAGTTTCGATGATGTAATAGCCGTGTCCTGTTTTTGATAGATTCTAACGCCATACATTTTCAATCCTTTCCAAAGATAAATAACCGTCTTGTCCACACCGTGCCGGGCAACGTCGATAGTTGCCGCCTTTTCCTTTTCGGGGACCGTATTCGTGAACATATCGAGCATCGCGTCATAATCAACCAACCTACTCGGATCGGAGTCGTATTCCCAATTTCCGAACATCAAGCGTTCCTTTTGGGACTTCTCGGTTATGGTTGAGAGCTGTTTCCCGTATTCTTCCGCCGTATAAGGATTGTCGCCAAATAATGACTGTACGAACGCATATCCCTTTTGGAGCGTTCCCTCTTTTTGTGGCTTATAGAACAACCGATAAAGAAAGTTCTTCGTCGGGTTTGCCGTAAGTCCTATCTTCCCAGTTATGCCGAACTCTTGGTTCTTATGCCGTCCAATACGAGATTTTAGAATGTCGAAAGCTCCCAAATCGGCTTCTCCAGCTTCTTCGATGAAACCATTGGTATATTCAGTAGAACCAAACCGCTCATACAATGGATCGCTTGGAATAAAATTGATATCAAGCAAATCTATCCGACTGCCGTTTCTGAACTCGATATAGTTATATTGTCCATTCAATTTCCAATCGTCCTTCGGCACCCCGTAGAACTGACACGCTTTTACGAACGTAAGAAACGTCGAACCCATCAATCGCTTTAATTCTTTGCGGGCGATAAAACTCTTGATACCTGGATACTGATATGCCTGAATAATCTCCTCGCTCGCTATCCAAAAGCTCTTGCCACCACCAGCTCCGCCGCCGAAAAGCAAAAAGGACGTTTCATTGTCCGTCCAATACTTATGAGCGAGAGATTGCTTCGCTGTCAGTTCTACTTTTAGGGTTATCTGTTCCATTTACAACAACTTGTATGGCAACGACCATTTTACTCGTAGGGCTTTCGGAATCGTTCTTATAACCTCCTCCTAAACCCATTTTCATCGCTTGGCTAATTCCTTTGTCGATAAACATGGGGTCTTGGCTTTCTAAAAGGTCATTTGTCCTTTCGGCTATTTTATCCGTCGTTACGCCATTTCTTCCTAAAGCATCAACCATCGTATCATTAATCCTTGATAACATTTGACTTCCTGCGGCTCGTGCTGAATTATCCTTATTCTTCGCACCCCTTGAACCGATATTTAGAACTTCCATAGCCGCTTTTGATGGGCTTCCTGTCTTTTCAAGCGCATTCAAGAACCGTCTATGGCGTATCCTTTTAGTTTTTTCGAGCAATTTCGGCATTCTTTTGATGTTTTACCCAATCATCCCTTATGACCTTCGCAGTCTCAACTATCATTGTTTGTGCTTCTTCAGCGGTTAAATCATAAAACGCTTGATTCGGAGGATTTATTGCTATTCGTGGCTTTTCTGGCGCAATTTCTTCAAATTTCCAATCCTTATCTTCCGCGTTTTTCCATACCATCCGTTTCTCGTAGGTCTTTCCCTCGTAATTGTAATCAAATTTGTTGGCAAGCCAATACTTATCATTCAAATCGAACCTTATCTTTTCTATATCGAGATTTTCAAGGAATGTAACGATGATATTTCTAAATTCCTTTGAAAGAAACGCTATCTTCAATAATCGCCGCATCATCACCAACTTTTCGCGTATCACCTTATCTCGCGCGATACAAATATCCACTAACCGTATTATCTCACGCTTTGGATTCTTTTTCAACGCTTCCTTGTTTAATTCCTGTAATACGTCACGCAAACGGAGTCCATACGCCAAATCGGTATCCAATACCACTGTTAAATACCAGCACCATCTCGTATCATCAGTTTTTTCGGTTAAAATCAAACATCTTAGAATTTCTTGGCTTGGAGATGCCAAATCGTCCAACTTGAATCTATCTGGATGTTGATTGGTATCCGCAGAATAAATATCGCCCATCCAGTTTTTGGATTTTACGATTATCTTGTGGGGAGTTAATGGAATACAGGAAACTAAACGCAAACTTGCTATCAAAACTTTTTTAAGGGTATCAACATAGCAGAGATTTTCTTGAATAGGATAAAAATTGAGCGGATACTTCGATGTTTCAAAATATGTCCAATATCCTCCCTTTGGGTTTTTTTCGATTTTCAGAACGTGCCTCGTAAGACACTCATTACTACAACAATAAGGTTGTCCTTCCCCTATTAAATTATGACATTTTTCACAATACAATCATTTGCCCGTATTTATTGATATTGCTTGTAAGTAATAACATATTTGCTCAATCTTCAAAAGAAAATATATACCAAATCCTATTATTAAAGCTATTTTCAGCCACTGTCCCCGTTCTTTAAACCACATAGTTTTGTCTTAAATTTTCCTCCCTTCCCCGCCGTTATGTTTCTAAAAAAGGCGAATTTCAAGATTATATATACGACTTGATCCCCTTAGAAGACAAAATGCTCGGTAGGGGAAGGGATTGGTTGTATTATATACCTTTTTTATTTATTTTGCAAGTTCGCTCGCGTTTATTATTTGATATGGATAAAAAGCAAATAAACCCTTCGGTTGCAAATAAATTTTTTTCAATGGCATGTTTTCTTTCACGACTTGATTATCTACAATAGCATATTTACCAAGTGTCAATTTAATCTTTTTCATGATTTTATTACTACCCGCGCCCCGATACCGTCGCTCCGACTCGCCGGATCGTTCCCGTTCAAGATCGCCCGCCGAACGCCGCGGCTCCAGAACGCGTTCGGGACGCTACCGGAAGCCCTCATGCCAGGGAATATCGTAAATCCGGTTTCATCAAGATGTGTTCCTTCTTTTTCGTGCCAGATTTTAGCAAAAATAAGATATTCACGGATATTCATGCACTCGATTCCTTTTTTCTCGATTTCAACCGCCGACATTCCTTTGTATTCTGATTCTTGCTCCCATTTGAATTTCCTTTTTGTAAGTTTTGAGGGGGCGGGGAAATACTTATCCAAGTCATTAACATCACACCATGACCAGCACGGCTCGATAAGTTTTTTAAGTTCCGATGTTTTTAGTTTGCCGTCGTCGGTGATGATTATATATCCGACTTTTGGCTCGATAATTCCATCCATCAATACTTGCACTTCTCTAAGAGAAGATTTCAAACAATCTCTTATTTCCTGCAAGACAGAGAGTACGGTTTCTTTTTTCTTTAGTGTTTTCATGTGATTAATTATTTTCAAGAATACTTAGCAACATCTCAATTTTTTCAATTTTTTCTTCGTTCAATTTCTTGGCTGTTTCCAATTCATTCAGCCACCCCTTTGCCAATGTTTTTACGCGTGTTTCCAGATTCAAGGATTCAGAAGTTTCAAGTTTTCCATTTTCTAACTTCCGAGACGCGGCCAAACCAATGCTGCCGTGGGGACTGCCGCCCCAGCTGCTATCGACATCGACACCCCCGGCACCGCAGCTACCGACGCTGACAAGGCCGCCGCTCGAACCGAGAGCGGAAGCCCTGGAATACCAATCCGCCATCAGGTACTTTCCCGTTTGCTTGTGATATTCCAAAAGTGCTTCGACAATGACTGCGGGATGGGGCACTTCCCATCCTTTTTGCAGTTTTGCTTTCTGTTCATCGAAAGTAAGATTGGTCAGGGCTTTTTTCTCGATAAGCAATTCATATTCTCCCGCCTCCGGCTTCTCGTTTGCAAATAACTCGTCTCTCCACCAAAAACTGTAAAACCCACCTTTCCCTTCCCCATACATTTCATGGAGTTCAACCAATGACTTGCCCGTATAATTTATTTTCATAGTTTTAATTTATATTATTACTGTATCAACTTTTCGAGGTTCAATTTTCGATAACTTCCGAGACGCGGCCAAACCAAGGCCGCTGGGATGGTCGAAACAGCCGTCATCGACATCGACACCCTCGGCATCGCAGTAACCGACGAAGACACGGCTGCCGCTCGAACCCTTCGCCAACGTCCTTGAATACCAATCTGTCATCAGGTACTTGCTTGTTTTTTTGTGATACTCCAATAACGCCTCGCAAAGAACCGCAGGATGCGGAAAGTCATATCCTTTTTTGAGTTTCTTTTTTTGTTCGTCGTAAGTGAGATTTTCAAACTGTTTCTTTTCTAGTTTTATTTCATATTTTCCTGCTTCCGGCTTTTCATCGGCGAATGGTTCATCAGCCCACCAATGCGAGTAAAAGCCATTTTTGCCTTGACCGTAGATGTCGTATAACTCATTTAATGATTTGCTTGTTGTTGTGAATTTCATATTAATTTTTGTTCTGTTTTTGCGACTGGCTTCTTTATTTCCACAGTTTTGCCGGAGATCGTTGCGGTGTTTTCTTTTCGTATTCTCTCGACAATGGGTTTTAATACTTTAAGCATATCTTCTCTCGTATAAACCACCATCGGTTCTAAGTTTTCCTTTTCCGGCGAAAAATACGGTTTCCAGCGATACCCCACGATGTAAGGAGTTCCGCGCTTTGACTTTCCCATTATCTCCTCGACATTCGGGCTTTCTGATTTCCGAAGACGGCGTTCTCCGTTGCTTATCTTATAGCCGAGTTCCATACAGATTTGCACCATTTCGCCATAGCTTAAGTGTCCGCGCGATTGGACATTTTCATTGAGCTGATTCCACAATGAGTCGGAGTTATGTTTCATAAAGGTTTTGATGATTTTCTAATATACCTTGCCCGATTTTTTTGTATTTCTCTGATGCAGTCATTCCAACCTTCGGCATAATCAACCGTATAATCATTATCAACGCTTGTCCGCATTTTCCAAGGTGTAATTGTTGAAAATGCCAACCGAAGAACACATACTAACCACGCTTGCTGGTTGCTTAATAGTTTTTGTTTCATATCTTTTTGCAACAATTAGAATCCCTGGGCGCGATCACTTAATTTCTTAGCGATTCTTATGAATTCCTCAACCCTCGCGCATTTCATATCCTGCTTTTTATATTCAAGATATTTCGGGTCTGCTTCAACTTTTAACCGCGCCTCGCTCACATTTCGTTTATCTTGCCCTTCAAGATAGGTCAATTTTAATCGTGCCACCTCTTGTGCAAGCTCGGCGAGCGTATCTTGTTCGTCGCCGAGCAATAGATTCAGCTTTAACGCGGTTTCAACGAAAAAGTTAGCGTCAAACTGTGCTTGTTTGTTCTCAACTTTCTCTTGAAGCGTTTTAAGAATGAAATCTACGGTAATCTTTTCCATAATTTAGAAAGGTTGTTCTTCTAACGGCGGCAAAACTTCCGGCTTCTCACCCTGTTTGATGATGACCGAGTAACCATTCTCGTCATCTACGCGCTGATATCCAACCGGAATAAGGTATAACGCTACAACTGCCTTGCCAGCGACCCTGACCTTTTCGGTTTCAACATTCAGTATCTGCCCCTGCCACTTCTTTGAGTCCTCGCCAAACGCATCCACCAATCCGTTTATCGTGGCGCGATTCAAGGATACATTTAACGGCTCGTTCTGCCCTTGAAATTGAACCCTACAAACATCTTGCTCTTTCGGGCTACCGTCTTTATTCGTGAACTGGCTCGGCTGGGGATTCGTTTCGCTCACGATCTTGGCTTGCTTCACTTCCATAAGCTCGCTTCCTTTTGCCCACTTCCCGCCCAAACTTGTGTTCTTTTTGTATATCATTTTATTTGTTGTTTAATTTATAATCTTCTTCTATTTCTTTTCTCGCCACCGCCGTTTTACAATCCTTACAATGAACCGGCGACGGAGTTTTTAACGATACTGGAAACTCTGGGTTGATAACCGCTCCGCATCCTTGCGTTTGGCAAAGATAAAAGTAAACCTCTCGCGTGCCTTGATCTTCTTTAACGATAACCGATGAATATGCCATTTAAGCGTTGATAAGTTTATACAGCACCACCGCCGCTTCCGCTCCCTTTTTCAACGATTCTATATCGTAGTTGTAGCACGGTTCGACCTTCTCCGCGCCGAAAGGAAACACGATGTAAGCACCTATCGGGTGTTCCAAATCGTAAACACTCGCACCGTCTTTATCGAATACTCCATTCTCGGAAATCTGAATATCATATAAAGCGCACTGAATAAATTGAGAGATATATGCTTCTTTGGAACTCTTGAAGTCAATCACAACTATCGAGCCGTCGATTAGTTCCGCAAGACAATCAAACCCTCCCCCAACCCATAATCTCTCGGAATAACAATGCCCTTCCGCGACAAGAAACATTTTAACGTTCTCTATCGCCCACGCGCTAAAGATACCGACTTGGGGAACGCTACCTTCATAAATCATAGGAAGCCCCTCGAATGCGATACAATCCAAAATATACTTCTCCAACTCGGCGTGCATATCAATTCCTTTGTCCGCCGATTTATTCAAACTCTTTGAATGTGCGGCGTAGGCAGTATCAAGAAGTGAAACATACTCGTCCGGCTTCATACCACTGAACTTTTCGAGCATTTTGAGCGCACTTAATTCTCTATCGATACAGTTCTTCTTAAATTCTTCTTCTGTCGGTTTTTTTCGGGTATCAAGTTTCTTTATCCACCCAAACTCCGCGCACGCCAATCCCGAAGCCCACCATGTAAGAGGTTTCGCTATCACGCCGCAAACGCTTGTCGTGCCGATCAACGGCTTATCATTAAGCAAGTGCAAGTGTTCGCCCTTTTCATCAATAAATTTATACATTTTCGTCTTGTTTTGATTCCTCGCCCTCACTCGGCTCGTAAGGGATGTTATGGTCGTCTTCCGGACCCCAGTTCGGGTCGGCTTCCAACCTTTCAATTTCTATATCCTTTGCGGTAGCCAAAACCACATCATCGGCAAATAACTTCCGCAGATTTTCCTTTGAAGGAATTATGTCTTGTGTGTTCATTTTTTTGTTTTATTTAATCCTTTTTCCGCCGACTCTTTACGCTGATTCTTTTGTTTTTCCCACTGCCCGCATATTGCACCAAAGAACCTGCAAGTTTCTTCCGCATCCGCGAACCGCCCCAACTTCAACTGATTGGAAACTATCGCGGCGAAATCGCGGAACATACGCAGGGAATTAAGTTTTATCTTTTTTTCTTCCATGTCTAGATAACTTCATCCCGTTCTGCGGATGTTGCATATTCGTGGGTCGCCCTTTCGTGGTCTTCGTTCACCCCGCGCTCGGCTTCTTCAAAACCGAATACCTCGTTATTAGTTTTGTCCATTTTGTTTTATTGGTTTATTTTCCGACCGATAAATAGTACTTCTGACAACGCCGCATCCAAAGCATATCTGCGTAAGCGCATCGTGGAATGTCGAATAGATGGCTTGTTGGGTATGCTTTCCTTCGCACTCTTGAATATGCCTGCGAACATCTTTCTGCTTTTCAAAATGCTCATAAGAAAATGTAATCATGCCTTTATTCTTTTAAGAATAAACTTTGCGCATTTCTCTCTTATCTCGGCGGCGGCGTAGGCGTAGTTGGCGGCGTTGGCGGCGTTGGCGGCGGCGT
>Ga0265323_10000828_pt1 | contig 16556 bp, 24 predicted proteins | sample 41225metaG_FD_193580 | JGI IMG/M metagenome (GOLD analysis project Ga0265323, IMG submission 193580) | Rhizosphere microbial communities from Carex aquatilis grown in University of Washington, Seatle, WA, United States - 4-12-25 metaG | ecosystem: Host-associated > Plants > Roots > Rhizosphere...
AGTAGTCCTGTAGAATTTGAAAGCGGGCGCACAGACCGCGGACGATGTCAGCCGAAGGACCGATCAGAAGGTCGTTGAGAATATCGATTGCTTCGGCATAGAGCGCCTGCAACTCACTCAGGCATTTCCTGAGCTTGCGAAGACTCTTGGCTAGGGGTGAAACGGGCGAACAGGTTCTCGCTCGTGTTGGGCTCTTTTTCACAGGCGAAGCGTACACTGCCTGTCACCGCGTTCGCTATGGGGTTTTACCCTGCTCTGGGCTGGATGCCGCCGAATCATTCTCGGAAATCATGCCTGCCTCGGTCATAGTCAATGTCGCCGGCTCATCGGTCGACCAAATTGCCGCAGAGCTCTCGGCCGCCGTTTTCAATGATCCGGTGGTGTTGCCTTCTGAACGGAAGGCGGCGCGGCTCACCCTTGAGCGGCTTTCTGCAGTTTCATTGGAAAGCGGAAAATAGGGCGGCGCTCCGCCGGGTAGGTGAATGGCCCATTATGACTGCGGGGAAGATGTGTCATAATGGCCGGCTAATGAAGACCACGCATAAAAATCACCCTACCCACAGTCAGATCGCCACCCAGGCCCAGATCATCTGGGCGCTGCGGGGACGACCGGAAGGACAGGACCAGGCGATCTGGCTGACGGCGGAGCAGGAATTGCGCTACGACCGCAAGCTGAACTTCGCAGCAACGCGAGACCGTGCTTCAGCGTTACAACATCTGGATGCGAAGAGCGATGCGGTCCAGAAGGAGTTGTCCGAGCTGTTCCCCTCTAAGAACTCCCCGACAATTCGTGAGGAACTCCTGCCCTCCAGCCTGAACGAGGATCGTTAAGCGCCGGGAGGGAAATCTCCCGTTCACGCTTGGCGAAGACTTCCAAAACAATCCCATGCCATATTCATCGACGGAGTAGGCAAACGTTCTGTGCTGGTACAGATTCTGTGGCCGATGGGAACTGTCCTTGTCATCGCACTTTCTGTTTTGGCAGTCGTTGGCATTGTCCTCGGCTGGCGAACTTCCCGGGGCGCCTACGAAACCGCGCCGTACGAGCTTGTGCGCTCTGTCGGCGAGTTTGAATTGCGTGATTACCCGGTGTTGACGGTAGTGGAAACGAGCATGCCCCGCGTAGGCGACCACGCTGACGGGAGTTTCAGTCGACTATTCGGTTTCATCACGGGCCGCAACGATGCCAGGCAAAAGATTGCCATGACGACACCGGTATTCTTGACCGAGGTCGACTCGAACCGCACCATGGCCTTTGTCATTCCCTCCAAACTCAATTCAGGCCAAGTGCCCCGGCCGCTGGACGGATCCGTGACAGTGCGGGAACTGGCGGCCGGGCGGTTCGCCGTGCTGCGCTTTAGAGGCGGGCGTACCTTGAAACACGAGTCGGAGGCACTCGGCCGGCTGCGAACATGGATGGCGGCAGAGGGATTGAGCGAGTCTTCGCCGGCCGTGTATGGGTATTTCGACCCGCCGTGGACGCCGGGGCTCCTGCGGCGGAACGAAGTGATGCTACGAACCGAGGCGGGGCGAGAATGAGTCGCCTCAACTGGCACTTCGGCTTCGTGGAGTCCTCCTGTGCCCGGTCGATCAGTTGGGCTGGAATACTCCAGACGAATATTGCCCGAGTATAGCCCAAACGGGTACATTTTGCTGCTTCTGCTCGGTTTCAGTCTTTTGGCTAGGAATCTCGTAAGTAATCGGCCTCTAGGAACTAGCGATAACTTTCAATCGGCATCCTAAAAACAGCATACCCAGTTCGAATCCCGGTTGAGCGACATCCAAACGCTCTCGTGTCAGGGGGCGGGTCATCCGCCTTCACCGCGACCGAGGGCCAGCTTGCTGATTTCTTCGGCAGAAACCTGTGGCCCGAGGATATGCCTTAGCGCTGCCTCCAGCACTTCGTCGCGACCGGTACGTATGCCGTCGAGCGTTGGTCTTGCCTCAATATCTGGCAGGATGCCGATCCGCTGCGTCGGCCTTTTATCTGGATAAAACACTGCGATACCGCTGATTATCGTGCGCAGCCCTCCCGGCAAGGGAATCTGCGAGACGTTCCCATCCGCTCCGGCGGTCGTGCTGCCGATCACAACTGCTCCAGGCACCGCCAGAAAAGCCGTGGTTGTGTACTCCGCTTGGCTCTGGCTCCAATAAGCCGTGCCTTTTTGCACACCGCGTGAGCTATAAATCGCTTGACGTGTGCTGTGTATGGTGGTTCACCATACACCTGTGCTTCCCTTCCGCGTCCAATTTAAGCCCGGTCCCCGCAGTTATGACCAAGTCGTCTACGCGGTGAAGAAGGCCGTCATTTCCGGGGCGCTGCGGCCCGGCGACAGCTTCCCATCGGTGCGTGTCATGAGCCAGGAGCTTGGAATCAATCCGAATACCGCGCAGAAGGTTATCGCCGCCTTGGCCGAAGAGAGAATCCTGATTGTCAAACCCGGGATCGGTACTGTGTTGGCTGAGGGGGCACCCGCGAGCCACGAAGAGCGCAAGGCTTTGCTTGGTCAGGATCTTGAACGCGTTGTCGTCGAAGCGCAGCGACTACGTCTCGGTTGTGCTGAGCTTGTCCAAGCAGTCGAACAGCACTGGACCCGCTTGAAGGGGAAACAATGATATGAATGCCGTAGTCGAAACCCATTCAGTGACCCACCGCTACGGCAAGGTAGCAGCGGTTCAAGATCTCCAATTGTTCGTGCCCGAGGGGAGCATTTACGCATTCCTCGGACCGAACGGGGCGGGCAAGACGACCACGATTAAGCTGATCTTGAACCTCCTGCAACCGACCGAGGGTCGGGCGACGGTCTTTGGCGTGGACTCAACCCGGCTGGGACCGGCCGAATTCGAGCGAATCGGATATGTATCCGAAAACCAGCAATTGCCCGATTGGATGACAGTCCAGCAGTTGGTCGATTTCTGCCGCCCCATGTATCCATCATGGGACACGGATTTTTGTTCTAAAATGCTCAAGGATTTCCTCCTTCCGACAAACAAAAAGATAAGGGATCTATCGCGTGGGATGAGGATGAAGGCCTCACTGTTGACATCGCTGGCTTACCGCCCCCGCCTCCTGGTCCTGGACGAGCCTTTCACGGGTTTGGATCCAGTGATGCGCGATGAGGTAATTCACGGCATCCTTGAGCTTACGGAGCAAGAGAACTGGTCCGTATTCATTTCCTCACACAACATTGATGAAGTGGAGCGGTTTGCCGATTGGGTCGGGTTTATTGACGGCGGTAGGCTTCGACTCGGTGAATCGACCAGCAACCTGCAATCCCATTTCAAACGACTCGATTGTGTTGTACCAGAGGGGTCACATTTCGCATCTCCAGTTCCACGGTCTTGGCTGATGCCAGCGATCAGCTCGCGCTCCTTTTGCGTCATCGAGAGCGAGTATATTCCCGGAGAGAGCGAAAAGCGCCTCGTTGGTTTATTGCCCGGCGCAATCGATATAACGGTGGCCGATCTGTCGCTCCGCGAAATCTTCGTTGGCCTTGCTCAATCCTCAAGCAGCAACTTCTAAACCCAGGTTCCAATGTCGATGGCTTTTCATTTCTTTAAGAGAGATCTCCGCCGCGTCTGGTGGCTCTATTCAATCTGGTTCTTGGTCTATGCGGCCGAGGGCATTTTCACAGCATTTTACCCGCCCTTGCAAGATTGGGCCTTAGTTGGGAATGCCTTGGTGACGCGAGGCCTGATTTCATTCTCCGTCCTTCACCTTCTTGTACTCGTAGTTCTGGTGGCTCAGCTCGTTCAAGAGGATCCGCCCGTTGGAAGCACAGCGTTCTGGCTCACCCGTCCTGTGAGTCGGGCCTCGCTGCTCCTTTCCAAAACTGCGGGGCTCGGGCTCGTGTTATTGATTCCCGTATTCGTCAACACAGCGGCGCTTTCCAAGTTTGGCTTTTCTCCCGGCGACCTCGCATTGGCCGCGGCAGAAATTCTGGCGCATCAGTGCTCGATTGTGTTTCCGATCGCAGCGATTGCGGCTCTAACGCCGAATTTCCGTTGGTATGGAGCTGCAACAATCGGATTGGCGGTCGGTATAGGCGTTGTCCTATTCATACCTGCGAACGGATTCAATGGTGGGTTTGTCCTCGATCGCAATGCCGTTATCGCGTTGTCAAACACAAGGGCATTTTTGGGCGAGTCTATCCTGATTGCTAGTGGGGGACTCGTTCTTGCGCATCAGTACCTCACGCGGCGAACTCGCCGATCCATCATTCTCGCAGCCTGCGCGGCCGGAGCGTACATACTTATCGCAGGCTTTTGGCCATGGAGCTTCGGGAATGTAGCGCCAATCCACGCAGACCATGCGCCATTTGAGCCATCTAAAGTCGCACTTGAGGTAAGGCCCATCCAGCTAAACCGCAGAGGCTTCCCGGGAGGAGGGTTCGCCGGAGTCGTCAGCTTGGGCATATATATCCAAGTTCCGAAAGGCTTCTCGGGAGAAGGGATCGACGCGGCCTTCAGCCTGAGCGGTATTCCCGAGGATCTGTATGTCCAAGTTCGATCGGCAAATCCGAAAATGACAATGCCCGACGGTACGGCCATCAAAACCTTCAATCAGATTCCGGCCGGGTCTTCATCGTCTGATTCTGCGGTGGCTGCGGCCCTTGGGGGTATTCCGGTGTATAGTTACTTCCTTGGTGGCTCTGGATCCGCCAATCTGGCCGTCGTCGACACTGACACGTTTCAAAGATACAGAGACGGTCCCGTTAGAATAGTGGACGATTTCGATCTTGTCGCAGCGCGCTATCAAGTGGCCGCGGAGATTCCCATCGTTAAAGGCGGGCAGTTCATATTCGGTCGTGTGAGTGTGAGGATAATGGACCTCGTTCCGAGGCCCGACGGAGTTACTCTGGTTGTCCTTAAGTCGACCATACTCTTGTCGCCAGACTCCAGCACCCTATTAGGCTCCAATCCTTTGGACCCGCGCCTGCGGGGTGACCCCGTCTTCCTTTTGGTGAATCGCAGTCGAAGAGAGGCGGTGCCAATTAATCCAACTATCACGCGAACAGGCGTAGGAGATTCTTATCTTAGCGGAATGCTTTATCAGCAAAATGATCAGATGCCGTTCGGTGGAGGAGGCGGTGCGAACGCACCGGTGCTCGACAAGCATTGGCTGGCTGGCGCCACACTTGTTTGCCTTGAGCGGGTTCCAGTCTTCGAATTCAGGAAGACCGCCGAAGTGGACCTTCTCAAACTGGGTGAACCGTGGTTAAGAAAAGTGGCTAACCCGCCACTGCAGACGCCGATCAGCGGCACGCCTGCTTCTGGCGCACCCATCGCGCCGCCGTCCACCAAGGCGGCAGATCGTTGAATCGTCGGGCAAAAAGGGCATGGTTCGATCTACTACGACTAAAAGGATCGCGGGCGGCACGGTCCATAAGCTACCGGCTGACTTCCGGCACGCCATCGAGTCCAGCGCCGCTGCCAAGAGCCTGTGGACCGACATCACCCCACTCGCGCGAAACGAGTGGATCTGTTGGATCACGTCAGCCAAGAAAGAAAATACCAGGAAACACCGCATCGAGGTTAGCATCGATAAGATGCGCGGAGGAATGCGCAGGCCGTGCTGTTGGCCGGGATGCCCGCACCGCTAAACAAGAGTCTCGATTCAGATTGGTCCCCGACCCGACGCTGACCAGCGGCACGCCGGTCGCAACGCCGCCCAGCGTTGCAGGTCGATGAATGAAGCTTTCGCAACGAGGACTGGGCCCGAGGAATATTGCCCATTTATTGCCCAGACAGGTACATTTCGCTACTTTTGCTCGGGACCGGATTTTTGATCAGAAATCTCATAAGTGAATAGCCGCATGGGATTACCGACGCCTTTTGATCGGCGTTCAAAAAACAACATGCCGGGTTCGAATACCGGTGGTGGTTGAAGAGCGGAAATCGGCAGGAAGGATGCTAACTGAGCAATTTGATTTCGCGCAACCACCGCTGGATGTCCTCGCGGGAGTTATTCACGTCACTTCCCCAGAATGCTCGGCCGTCGAGTAGGGTCGCGCCGGGACTTAGCCTTTTCACGTCCTGCACGCTCTTCGCCTGCCGGCTGCCCTCGTGGGTAATGAAAGGCACAATCGTCTTCCCGGAGAGGTCGTGGGCCGAAAGCCAGGTCATCACAGGAGGGGCGATCGTGCTCCACCAATTTGGTGAGCCCACGAAGATGGCGTCGAAAGCCTTCGGGTCCGGTCCATTCGACTTCAGGATCGGCCTGTATTCAGTCCGCAGTTCGTGTTTGGCCTGATCCACGACGGCATCGTAGTCGGTCGGATAAGGATCCACCGGCACGATCTCGAAAACATCCGCTCCGGTTGCTTCCTGGATCTGACGTGCAATCTCGCGCGTATTGCCACTGTGCGAGAAGTACACGACGAGGATCTTTTTGAACGAGTTCATCGTGCTATCGTTGCCTCCGATAATTGGACGGAGAGAGGCCGGCTTCTCTCCGGAAAACTTGGGCGAAGTGGCTTGGATTCGAGTAACCGACTTCGTTCGCGATCGTAATCACGCTCTTTTCGGTCTCCCGTAGGAGACGTCGGGCGGTGTCCATCCGGAGTTTGATTTGATACTGCGACGGCGGTATGCCCGTGGCGCGCCTGAATAATCGGTTAAAGTGAAACTCGCTCATGCCGGCTTGTTCCGCTAGTCGAGGGAGACTGAATTCCTCAGCGACGTGTTCGGCGATCCAATCGGTGACACGCCGCAGTTTGAATCCAGGCAGCGCTGATTCTGTGCGCGCCTGTTCCGTAAGTGCCGTGTAGTTGCGCGCGAGATGGACGGCAATCGCCTGCGCAATGCCGCGCACAAGGAGGCCGCTGGCCGAACGCCGATTCGCCTCCTCCCTCAACTGTTGCAGCAGTGAAGTGAGCGGAGGATCTTCGAAACCGGAAACGTCACGCAGACGGGCGTTCACAGCCTCGGCGCCGAAAACATCCTCCAATGCTTCGTTGAACAACGGCAAACTGAGCAACACGAGCACCACTTGGAATGGCTCGGGCGTGAGGGTTCTCCAACGGAATTCATAGGGTGCGCCTGCGGCTGTGACAAACAACGAACCATTTTTCAAACGGCTCGTGACCCACGGTCCGTTGTGCTCCCGTTCCTGCGCCTCAGCCTCGCCGGACGTAATCCAGGCAATGAAGGGTTCAGTCACGGTCGGCATCGTGAATACCTCGGCAACGGGCGGAAGCGCGATGACCGAAAGCCGGACATCTCGCCACGCGGCGCCCCTGCTTGCGGCGATTCTTTTTCCCACGACATAGTGGTCGATCGCTTCAGCGGACGTCGTGTCCGGAATCGTCATGCGGGTGAGCGTAAGGCCGTTGGCCCGGAAATTACAACTTCTGCGGATCCTCCGTCCAATAAAACCGGAAGCCCGCGGTCGCAGCGGAAACCGCTCGAACCGAAGTAGTCTGTCAGGAGGGAAAAATCGACGCGAGGGTCTCATTTGGGCGTGGCAACACTCAAAGCGACGCGACCAGCGCCGTTGCCAACAGTGCGAAATCCCGAGTCGGAACGCTCACAGTTCCTGGCGCGTCGGCCGGAACAAGATCTCGTTGATGTCGACTTCGTCCGGCTGGCTGATCGCAAAACCGACCACCCGGGCAAACGAGTCGGCGGGGATCGCGACCGCCGCGTAGAATTGGTGGATGCGCGCCGAGACATCCGGCTCGGTGATGCTGTCCGGCAGTTCCGTGGCGACCGCGCCCGGCGAGATGATTGTCGTGCGGATGTTGTAGGGCTTGACTTCCTGGCGCAGTCCTTCGGACAGCGCTCGCACGGCGTGCTTGGTGGCGGCATAGACGGCGCCGGCGGGCGTGACCTTGTGGCCGGCAACCGAGGAGACGTTGATGATGTGTCCCGCCATTTGCTGCTTCATATGCGGTAGCGCCGCGGCAATGCCGTACAGCACACCCTTGATGTTCACGTCAATCATCCGGTCCCACTCGTCGGTCTTGAGGCGTTCCAGCGGGGAATGCGGCATCAGGCCGGCGTTGTTGATCAGAACGTCGATCCGTCCGAATGTCTGCACGGCAGTATCGACCAGTTGCTTCACTTGGTCACGGTTTGTAACGTCGGTCATGATGGCCAACGCCTTGCCCCCGCGACTGACCAACTCGTCCGCCAATGCCTGAATGCGATCTGCGCGCCGGGCACCGAGTACAACGGTTGCGCCCTGCGTCGACAGGTGCCGCGCTGCCGCTTCGCCGAGACCGCTGCTCGCGCCGGTGATAACGATGACCTTCCCTGCAATATTGTTGCTCATGATTCTTGGCCGGCGCTCGTTAGCGCCTGGTATTGTTCGTCTGTGACCTTCTCCATCCATTCGACGGCCTTGCCGTCAAGCTGCTCCTGGATCGCGACGTGTGTCATTGCTGTCGTTGGGGCGGCGCCATGCCAGTGCTTCTCGCCCGGCGGAAACCACACCACATCTCCTGGCCGAATCTCCTTGATCGGTTCGCCCCAGCGCTGAACGCGCCCGCACCCGCCGATCACGATCAGCGTCTGACCGAGAGGGTGCGTATGCCAGGCGGTTCGTGCGCCCGGCTCGAACGTCACCGTGTTGCCTGCCGCGCGCGCGGGAGGCGTGACCGGAAACAACGGGTCAATTCGCACTGTGCCGGTAAACCAGTCGGTCGGTCCTTTAATGGACGGTTGTGATCCACTTCGTCTGATGTCCATAACAAACTCCTGTATTTGATTTTCAGATGGTGCTGCTGACGCAACGCTGCTGCGTGTTCAGCGCCCGGTCGTCTTCATAGGCCGGTGCGCTTTTCGAGCTCTTCTGGATATCGCTCGCCCGCGACTTTGATCTTCTCTAGGGCGGCATTCAATTCCTTCAACTCTGCAACGGTCAGGACCACCTTTGCCGCACCGATGTTCTCCTCCAGGCGGTGCAGCTTTGTAGTGCCTGGAATTGGCACGATCCAGGGTTTCTGGGCGAGGATCCAGGCCAAGGCGATCTGCGCCGGGGTGGCATTCTTTTTCCCAGCGACCTGACCCAGCAAATCGACCAACACCTGGTTGGCTTGGAGATTCTCGCTCGTAAAGCGGGGGACAATGCTGCGGAAGTCGTTTTTCTCAAACTTTGCATCCTTGCTGAGTGCCCCGGTGAGAAAGCCTTTCCCAAGCGGACTAAACGGAACGAAACCGATGCCGAGTTCCTCAAGGGTTGGTATCAGTTCTGCCTCGGGGCGGCGCCACCAAAGCGAGTACTCACTCTCCACTGCGGTTACAGGTTGTACCGCGTGAGCCCGGCGAACGGTTGTCACGCCCGCCTCGGAAAGGCCCCAATGGCGGACCTTGCCCGCTTTAATCAGGGTCTGGATCGCTCCGGCCACTTCCTCGATTGGCGTCTGTGTGTCGACCCGATGCTGGTAATAAACATCGATGTAGTCGGTCTTGAGTCGCTTAAGAGAGCCCTCGACCGATTGCTTTATGCTCTCTGGCCTACTGTCCTGAGCCTGCTTGCCGTCTACTAGCTTGATCCCGAATTTCGTGGCGATGACCACCTTCTCGCGGCAGTGCACGAACGCTTCGCCCACCAACTCCTCGTTGGTGAAGGGACCGTACATTTCTGCGGTGTCGAAGAAGGTGACCCCGCGGTCGAACGCTGCGCGCAGCAGTGCGATGCTGTCCTGCTTCGTCAGCTTGTTGCTGTAGGCGTAATCGAGGCCCATGCAGCCGAAGCCGATGGCCGAGACTTGCAGTCCGCTTTTCCCGAGGAATCGTTTGTTCATGTGAGTGCTTCCGTCGCTTGACTTCTGAATTTTAGACTGGTGGGTGCGTAATGACGCGAAGCCTATGTCGCCAGCTTCTCATTGATGCAGCGCAGGGCATTCAAAGTCCGCGGGTAGCCGATATAGGGGAGCAGTTGCGTGACCACATCGAGGAGGACTTCCTTGTTGTTGCCCACCCTGACGTTGCCCTGGATGTGGCCCTTGACCTGCGGCTCGCAGCCGCCGAGCGAAATGAGCATGGCGAAGGTCAGCAATTCCCTGGTCCCAATATCCAGGCCGCGCCGCGTGTAGTAATCGCCGAAGCAATTCGACGACAGGAATTCCTGAATATGCAGCTGGTTTTTGGGGGACTGCTCGTACATCTGCTCTATCATTTCCCCGAAGATCGCCTTTTGCAGGGCCAGGCCCTTTTCATGGCGTGTCTCGGGCGTAGTCGTGGACTGACCCTCCAACGGCAGGGTGATCCCTTTCTTCTGGAACACGTCGTTGGTCGCATGCAAGAAGTCGAAGACCTTCGCCATCCCGACGTACGGAACCGACTGGTAGAGGATCTCTTTGATTTCGATCGGAGTCACCCCGACGTTCAACGCAGCTCCAAGCATCACCTGATATTCGGACAGTGTCTGGCTGGCGATCGTCGAGGCCAGGATCATCATCACACGGGTCTTTGTCTCCAACTTGCTCTGCCGAATCACTTCATCAAAAGCCCAATTGTCAAAGAGCCCGATCAACTCCGGGTCGGTCTCTCGCAGTTTGGATTCATGGCCCGGGAAAAGCTCCTCGTGGTTTTCTACCGCGCGTTGCGCTAGAGTAATCTTGTTCATCCTGATGGGTCAATCGAGTGGTTTGTCGCAGCGAGTCTATCACTGCGGGACCTGCGCGTCTAACGGGAGATTGCTCGGACCATCGTACTATTGCGCCAAACGTGTCTCCTTACCGGACATTACGCGGAATATTGCCCAACTATTGACCAAACGGGTACATTTCGCTGCTTTTGCCCGGGGCCGGATTTCTTACCAGAGATCTCGTAAGTGAATAGCCGCGAGAGATTACCGGCGCCTTTTGATTGACCTTCCGAAAAAACATTCGGGGTTCGAATCCCCGTGTAATGGTTGGGCGGAGATTACGTGGCGGCGAGTGTGCCTCGCTCTTCAATGAGTGTGTTGACCGCATGCGTGCGGTCGTTCCATCCGCGTTCGACCATGATTGAATTCAAAGCCTGCACCGCAGCCGGCGATAGTCGCAGCAGCATCGGTTTTCCGCCTGCTCCCCTATTATTTGGCCGGGTTTTGGACCGATTCCAATATTTCTGTTTCGCGGCGTTATCCCATCCTGCCTTTTCGGCATCGGTCTCTTGATGGAGTGGGTTGAATCCCCGGGACAGTTCCCAGAAGATTTGCCCAACGATTCCGGTCTCGCTGGAGGCCTTTTGGGCGTCTGCGTATTCTTGATCGGCTTTTTCTTGTTCGGGTGTGGTTTTCATGGACTCACTTATCCACTGACTTTTTGGTGGACGGAACTCACGTTCCATCATGGAAGGGGATTTCGGATCGGGTGTCTTTTGTGGGACGCAGGCACTCCCTAATACTCTGGGGCAACCCGTTTGTTCTATCTGATATAGATCTGTTCTGTTTTTTCCCGGGGATAGCCTGTCAACCAATTCCCTTTGCAGGCGCCCCGTTGTTGTTTAGGTGGCAGACATCTGTTTGCTGCGCGACGAGACAGACATGGACCAGCGGGACACCTTGGTGGGACAGCAGCAAAGGAGAGATTGTCTCCGAGCTGCTGGGTCCTGGCAGGGCCGTTCCGGCCAGCCAGGAAGGAAGGTGGACCAGGCCGATGGGCCTGAAGCTCGGGCCGGCGAAGCCGTGCCAAGAGGCCAAGGGCGATTAGCCCGCCGGATCCACCTAAGAGATCAGCCACCCCCGCCGGCGGACGGGGGTGTCGACGGCCGCGACGCAGTCGGGTCGGAGGGCCAAGGACCAGTCCGGCGTTTAGCCGGATGGGACACCAGGCGCTGATCCAAGTAGCAGCTCCAACCCGGGACACGAAACCGACCCTGAAGTCGGTGAGTGCCTTGAACCGGGCAGTCTGGCCTTCAGCCAGACGAGAGGGTCGAGTGGGCCGCCTTCGGCGTGTCCCACGAGACCTTGGAGCCGAGCCGAAACCGCACCGATCCGGAAGGCCTCGAAGAGGTCGAACGGGCGGTGGGAAAGAGGCGAGTCGCAGGCCCCGCGCGCGGTAGCAGCGCAACCCGTCCTGACGGGTGTGGGGCCGAGAAGCGGGCCCGCGGCAGCGCAGGAATGAAAACCTCCGAGCGGTGGCCACTGAAGTGGACACAAGTCCCCGAATAGGCCGATAGGCCTACTAGGGGGACGAGAGCGAGGAAGGTTTTCCTTCCTGCCCCACTTTACTGCACATCCGAGGGGGGTAGGTGCACATCGCCATTTTTGGCGGTGGACACCCCCCGAAGTGATGGCAGTAAAGGAAAACGGGGAAATTTTGGGACAATGCGTCCCAAAAAGCTCCAAAAAGCTACCCTATTGGGGTGCTTTTGGGGCGGTTTTCCCGTTGTCCCAGGTATTACCTGGGCGAAAAAGTGAGGCCTGTAAGGCCTTCTGCAAATTCCTCCGCCAGATTTGTTGGCGAGGGGAATTTGTCAAAAATGGCCATGTCCGAAGTAATTGATGTGGCGTGGTTAGTTTGTACCGCCACACTTTACTGCACATCGATGATCGATGTGCAGTATGACAACACCGCCACACTTTACTGCACATCGTTTTTCGGGATGTGCAGTAGGAGTCTGTTTTTGTTGGAAGTTATTGGTCTGCGTGGGGTAGTTTGGACCGCCACACTTTACTGCACATCGCTTTCCCACGGGCCCTATTTTCGGCCCTGTTTTCGGAGGTGTGACAAGAAGGCCCTAGATTTCTGTAAGTCGTTGGTAACCGAGAAAGCGAGAAGAAGGGTGAAAGGTGCCGAGAAAATGGCGGTGTTCGGGTCCGGTTAATGGAAGGATTGGAGGTCCCTGGCGGTGATTTCTGGGTGTCTTGGAGGTGGGGCAAATGAGGGCGCTCAGGGATCCCTATTGTGGGGTCTTCGGCGCCCTGATTTGCTGTCCCACCGGTCCGAAAAGTCTGGTCGATTTTGGGTGGCGATCGGTGTCGGTTTGTGGCCGGTTACCTTGTGTACCGGCCGTCCCTGTTTTGGCCTGGAACACCGCCCTGTTTTTGGCGAGTGAGACAGTTGGCGACCTCGATTTCAGTGGCGCCTGGATTTGGTATTGAGGATGGTACCGACGGGCTGTTTGGGCCTTCTTGGCTGGTACCTGACTGGTCCATTGAGGTCGACTTACAGAAGTTGTAGTCGACCGGAATGAGCCCTTTTTAGGCTATCCGGCACCCTGATTGGTTCCTGGTAGTGGGTGTCGCCGGCGCCGAACAGGAGTACCTAGATGTACCCTTCGGTTGTGAGGCGCTCGGTTGGCTCCCCAATGGCGATGGGACGCGTGGGACAGCCAATGGGACAGTGAATGGGACAGCCTGGGCGTGGCGTACTATGGAGGATCATTTGGTCAGTCTGATTCGTGGAGAAGGAAACGCCCGTCGCCTTTGTCGCGTAAGTAGTACAGTTCACTCATGATTGGCTTTAGGTGTTGGATGTGGGTAGAAGAGGAGGAGCGCTCGGCGCTACTAAAAGAGGGTTGCTGATGGAGCCAAAGGCCCCAGCGGAGAGCCGTTTTCTGTGTGGTTACTGCAGCGGCGTGTGGTGCGCAGTGGTGCTATTTCAAGGTGCTCAATTGCAGGTAGTTGATATATGTGGTGCTCATGCGCACCACCTGCTAGAAAAAGCGCACCAAATGCTACTGTAAGTGGTGCGCTTTTAAGGCGGTGATTTGTAAGCTGTTAGCTATATGTGGTGCGCATGAGCACCACATATAGTTAAGGAACTATATGTGAACGAGTTGCCAAAAATGCAGCGTGACGGTGCATTTTCTAGCGAGAAATTATTCGGAGCACAGTTGTTGATAAAATGTGCTCCCCTAAACGGGCCGGATTGCGTCGGACGCAATGATTCTACGGGCATTCTTACGGCATGATTTCGCCGTATGGGGACAGCGTGGCGATCGCCGCTGTCATGTCGTCCAGTTGTAGTATAAGGCTAAGAATTGTGAGTCGGTTACGCTTCGCTTCCGGGACCAATTCTTCTTGATTCTCAACCATGCTTATAAAGTTACCTTCCTTCCGCCGGGGAGTCGCGGTCCAAGCATCTTTGTAGGTTCGTATTCGCCACCTTTACTTGTTCGATGGGCGCGGCCGGGTTCGCGATCTAGGGCTCCTTCTTGACCACGGGCGCTGGGTCTCTTCTTCCGGTCGGTGTCTTGGGGTCGAATTTGTCCAGTAGGACCTCGGGCATCGACAGCCAGCACGCTTCCTGGCCGTCCGACATCTCGCACGCAGAGCCGGAATCCTTCCGCCAGACTAACTACCTTCAAGGTCGTGGATCGGAAACGCCGAGACGCCGGCTAGGTCCTCGAAAACGCTTTCGCGGCGACTGGTGCCAGCAGTGGGCATCTCTCCGTCCTGAAACGCGGTCTCCTGGGTTTTGTCCGGTGAGCTCGGAACCCTCTTGTTGTCCGTTGGACGGCGGGGATGCGGCGGCGTTCCAGGCGCCCGAGGAGAGAAGGAGGAGGTGCTCATCGTTGCATTTTTCCCAAGAAATCTGGATATGGGTTACATGTGAGATTCGTTAACATCGTACCACTAACAGGATAAAATTCTTCAGGGTTTTGATTGAGGCAATGTTTCACCCTTGTCGCCTCTTTACCTTTTTCTCATGGCCTCTTTGACAAACCATGAGTCACCTTGGAGAAAACAGCCAACCGCTTCAGACCGCGACTATGCAGTCGGCGGCGCCGGTGGTTGCGCCCAAGGTTTGGATGGCACCGGTTGACGCCGCGCGATATGGCGGTTGGGGCTATCGGACTTTTTGGCGCAAGGTCAAGGCCGGCCTCCCCGTCTATTACGCTACCGATGGCACTCCCACGGTATACCGGCAGGATCTTGATGCTTTCCAGTTGGGAGTGTCTTCCGTTGAGATGCCGAGTCGGTCCCTGCGGCTGAGACTTAGGTGCCGGGCAGCGGCGTGATCACCGACTCCTCGGCGAACGCCTGTCCGTGAGAGACCGCATCCAGGCATTGGGGTGTTACATAACACCTCCTGCAGCGAATCCTCGGAAACGAATTTGCCGTCCAAACAGAATCGGCGAGCATGTGCAGCTTGCCGCCGCCCCGCTGGCAGGGTCACGGGGGCTGGACGTAATGGGCGTGGGGCAAACCGGATACGTGAAAGCAGGCACCCAGTAGGGCATGCTTGGCAGTGCAGATCCTGGCGGTGTGGCTTGGTAGGGTCTGACTGCGGCCATCTGGGGGTGTTATGTAACACCTGATCCCGGAGGCCGTGAGCCGGCCATGGAAGCTGTTCTGGATGTCCGCTGCGTGGGCCAAGGCGATGTTGAGATCCCCAGCCACCAAGCGCACCGCTCGGCTGGACTTGAGGATTACTGCCCGCCCGGCCGGCAACGGCCATGCCTGGTGGTGTTATTGGCTCATAGTAGGCGGTGGAGTCGTGTAAGCGCGGACGGGTTAATGACTAAGATTCCATGAAAAGCAGCCTGCAAAACTGGGTGGGGCGGGAAGAGGTGTTACATAACACCCTATCCATGCCTGCTGTGAACGTATGGGGGCAGGGAGGGAAATGTCATGGAGGAGGCGCAACTCGGTAGGGCCGGCGAAGGATTGCATCGCCCAGTTTCAGGATGGGGCGTACATAGCGTTCCTCGGGCGGCTTGCCACGGAGAAAAACCCTCAACCAGCCCCAAGAGCATCCAAGGGCGCCAAGTCCGAGGGTTTTGTCTGCCGCGGTTGGGCGAATGTGAGTTTTCCGCGAGGGTTTGGTCGGATGCACGCCGGGCAGTTGGGAGGACAGAATCTCACCCTTGGCGGGGTCTTCTTTTTTTCCCATGCGCCCGTTATCCGGGGCACCACGCCTTGGGCTATAAAAGGACAAAACCATGTGTACGATCAACAAGTCTCCGTCAGTCAATCAGGTTCGCGCCCCCCGCGCGCTCACCCCCATCACTACAAACATCATAGAATCGTTAATACTATGCTACCGCTCCACTTCGGAGATCGGAAATCTCGAGATCAAGAACCCTGGTACGATCGTGTCGGTGCGCTCGGAGCTCCATTCTTGCTCACAGGCGCCGGCAGATAAGGCACGCCGGGTATATGTTTGCGTACATCGCGCTGAACAGGGGTCCCGACTCACCGAGATGGATTGGGAATTCCCGGTCTCAAATCGCACTGCGGAAGAACTGAAGGGATCGGTACTGGCCATCGAAGCCGTGGTCGAATCCCGCCCGAAGGCATTCCATACGTCCCGAGATGAGATCTCCATTGAGGTGGCTGAATGGCTGGAGATTGGTTGGGTGGAAGAGGCGGAGATGTCCGCCGGTTTCTTAGTCTTCCGCGAAGATGACAGCTGTTTGCGCGTGGAAGTCACCGGTTTCGCCGAAATGCGCGAGTTCGCGGCGATGATCAACACCGCCATGAAGGCCTAAAAGAGCCTCATGCCGGGCATACAGAGGGGAGGCGTGATTGCCTCCCCTTTTTCGTGCCTAACCCGACTTCCGCAACTGGAAGGCGGTTTCGGGTTTTTTCGCGTGTTGGGGCCGCGCAAGTGATTGGTGGTGCGCGATCGGGTTTTTAAAAGTGCGTGTAGTGGCGACCAAGGCTCTATCCAGCG
>Ga0265323_10000829_pt1 | contig 16544 bp, 9 predicted proteins | sample 41225metaG_FD_193580 | JGI IMG/M metagenome (GOLD analysis project Ga0265323, IMG submission 193580) | Rhizosphere microbial communities from Carex aquatilis grown in University of Washington, Seatle, WA, United States - 4-12-25 metaG | ecosystem: Host-associated > Plants > Roots > Rhizosphere >...
TTTCTTCAGCCGACCCGGAAGGAGGCCCGTAATTGTTTGCAAGATCGAAATGTGTTATGCCCAAATCAAAAGCTTTTTGGATTATAGAACGGCAATTATTAAAAGTATCCACTCCACCAAAATTATGCCATAAACCAAGCGATAAAACAGGCAGTTTGATGCCGCTTTTCCCGCATCGCCTGTATAGCATTTTATCGTAACGATCAGCATTTGCAATATAATCCATAGTGCCTTATTAATTAAATTTTATTGTTTATATATATTTTAATTTATTAGCTTATTATTAATACGAATTCAGAATCTAAAATTACTTTAAGCTATATAATTCCCTCTTGGAGAATAGGGTAGGGAGATTGATGATTTGAATTCTGAAATTCAATCCTCCAACCCAATTTTTTAAAGGGGAATCAAATAATGCATTCATAATAATTCAATCCTAAATTCACATTATTTAAAAATAATATTATTTTACAACTTTGTAAATTTAACAATGTTTTATTTCATTACATGATGAAATCCAGATCAGAATTTCATAAAAGCCTGAACCTGTTCGATGCTACCGCTCTTGTAATGGGATCGATGATTGGCTCTGGAATTTTTATTGTTAGTGCCGATATAGCAAGGAATGTTGGTGCTCCCGGATGGCTATTTGTTGTATGGGTTATTTCCGGGATTATGACCTTATTTGCAGCAATAAGTTTTGGAGAACTGGCCGGCATGATGCCCCAGGCAGGTGGAATTTATGTTTATCTTCGCGAAGCTTATTCCCCTTTATTCGGTTTCCTGTACGGCTGGACGCTCTTTCTTGTGATCCAAAGCGGTACGATTGCAGCAGTTGCCATGGCCTTCGGTAAATATTCCGGGGTGCTTGTTCCATTCATTTCTGAAAAAAATATAATTATTCATTTAGGAGTTTTTGAAATAAACACGACCCAATTAATAGCTGTTTCATTAATCATTTTTCTCACTTTTGTCAATAGCCTAGGAATTGAGCAGGGTAAGCGTATTCAAAATATATTCACCTTTTCAAAAATATTTATTTTAATCCTGTTCATCATAGTCGGTTTTTCTTTTGCTCATTTTAAACCTGTCGATTTTTGGACTACATCACGTTGGGAAAGTACCGGTTCAACACCGATCAGCGGACTGCTGCTGGTAACTGCCATTGGAGTTGCAATGGTAGGATCGCTTTTTTCTTCAGACGCCTGGTACGATGTTACATTTACTTCCGGGGAAGTAATTAACCCCATGCGTAATATTCCCAGAGCCCTTATCATGGGAACTTTTATCGTTACAATTTTATACCTTCTTATTAATGTGGTTTATTTATTTATACTTCCGCTTCATGGGATGACAGATGGAAAAACAGTTATGGAAAGAGGAATTCAATTTGCAACCTCGGACAGGGTCGCTACTGCTGCCATGTTCCAGATACTGGGCAGTGGGGCTGCTGTTATTATGGCGATAATTGTGATGATTTCCACATTTGGTTGCGACAATGGGATTATTTTGTCCGGTGCGAGGGTTTATTATGCCATGGCAAATGATAATCTTTTCTTCAGAAAGGCAGCGCAATTAAATAATAAAGGTGTACCTGCTGTAGGACTTTGGGTACAAGCTGTCTGGTGTTCAATTTTGTGTCTTTCCGGCACATACGGTCAGTTGCTCGATTATGTAATATTTGCGGCCCTGATTTTCTTTATGCTTACTATCCTTGCTATTTTTGTGCTTAGAAAAAAAAGGCCGGAAACGGAAAGACCATATAGAGCCTTCGGATATCCTGTTATACCTGCGCTTTATATTTTGCTTTGCCTGGGTATTGAAATTATTTTGCTCATAAATAAACCCAAATTTACATGGCCGGGAATGATTATAGTTATCTCAGGAGTTCCGGTTTATTATGCCTGGAAATATTTTTCAGGTAAGAAGAGTTTTGAAGATTTTACTAATAATATGAATTGAGTGTTAAATTTCTTTGAAAGGTTTTCCAATTCCCTCTTGGAGAAGAGGGTAGGGAGATTGATTATTTGAATTCTTAAATTAAAAATACCATATTTGCGTAACAGTACCCCCTGGCAATAAACTCCTCCTAAAACATTGAAATGAAATATTTTGAATTATGGGAAAACGGGGTTACATATAATTTAAGAATGGTAGCTAAAAATTATTTCGTAAGTATTAATTGTTGTTATAAACCTTTTCAGTCGCGATTTAGAGACGTATTAAAATAATAAATTTTAAAAAATAGTTATCTTTGATTAAAATATGAAATATGATTCAAAAAACAGAAATATTGAACAAACTTAAGATTAGTAAAACTGAATTGAACAAATTTGGAGTTGTTCGTATCGGTTTGTTCGGTTCTGTGATCAGAAATGAATCAAACAATGACAGTGATATTGATATTTTGATTGATTTTAGTTCTGATTTGGAAACCTTTGAAAATTATATGAATACTTGTAATTTTCTGGAAAGTATCTTCAAGGGGTACAAATTGGATATTGTTACTGAGAAAGGATTAAGTCCATATATTGGTCCATATATTTTAAAAGAAGTTGAGGATGCCTAAAGAATCAATAGAATATTTAAAACATATTTTATTGGAATGCGATTATATTGTTTCTGTAATAAAACCGGAAACAACAAAAGATGAATTTCTCGCTAATGAAACAATAAAAAGGGCTGTTGTTCGAAGTTTAGAAATAATTGGCGAAGCAACCAAAAAGATACCGGCAGACGAAAAAATGGCATTGAAAAACATTTCCTGGAAAAATATGGCAGGTATGCGCGACAGGTTGATTCATGATTACATGGGAGTAAACTATTCTATTGTTTGGGATGTTATTAAAAATATCATTCCCGAAATCAGGTTAGAAATCCAGGAAATAATAATAAAAAACGGTAGCTAACTTCAGATCATATCCTTCGCTGGTTTATTATTCGCTAATCGCTAAATTATTTTGAAAGGTTTTTCGATTCCCTCTTGGAGAAGCAAGGCTATGTACACATCTCTTAATTCCTTATATTTCGCCCCTAATGGGGCTTTTAAAATTCGTTTATGTTTTTCTATAAATATATCATCACTACGTGACTTTTTTTGTTTAATCAGCCCCAGAGGGGCTATATATTTATAGAAACAAATATTCCCCTTGCCTCTGAAGTCCCGTAGGGACGAAATATTCAAAATGTATGCATAACCATGCTTGGAGAAGAGCTTGTCCCGATTTATCGGGAGGGTAGGGAAATTGATTATTTGAATTCTTAAATTACACCTACCCATGGTTGCCTAACAAAACCCCCTGGCAATAATCTCCACCTAAAATAGTGAGATAAAACATTTTTAATTCTTGGGAAATAGGGTTATAATTATTATAGGAATCGTAACTTTTATAGTGGCTCGGCTGTGCCGAGTGACAAATATTTATAATTGATTCAAACCAAAATTTGAAGTTTTACTCTTTCTTAGCAAATTCTTGGCAGTTGCACCCCAGCCGGCATGTCAACTAGTCTTTTTCCGCCGGCAATGGTTTTAAGCACGACTTTTCCGGGATGGTCATCGGTAAATTCCCCGATAATAGCCGCATCTTGTCCCAGTGGATCATTTCGTAAATTTTCTAAAACAGAACCTGCATATTCAGGAGGAACTGCCATAAGCACCTTTCCCTCGTTGGCGAGAATTAAAGGATCGAACCCGAAAATTTCACAGACAGCCTGCACACCTTCCTTAACAGGTATGTCGGCCTCGTTTAGCATAATTCCTTTTTTTATCATCGAGGCCAGTTCAACTGCAATAGTGGTCAAACCGCCACGGGTAATGTCGCGCATGAAAGTGATATGCGGGCAAACCGTCAATGATTTTTGGATTAAATGATTGAGGCTTGAACAATCCGATAAGATTTCAGTTTCAAATTTCAACGATTCGCGTGAAGCCAGAATTGCAATTGCATGGTCTCCCAATGTACCATTTACGACAAGTTTATCCCCGGTTTTTACCTTTGTTGCCAGGCCGATATTTTCAAATTCCTTTTTTAAAAATCCAATTCCGGAAGTGGAAATAAAAATTTTATCACATTTTCCTTTTGGCACAACTTTGGTATCGCCGGTAACTATTGCTACTCCTGCCATCGAAGCTTCTTCGGCTATAGATTTTATAATTTTTTCCAGGTCGGTTATTGAAAAACCTTCCTCAATAATAAAGGAAGCGCTTAAATATTTTGGAACTGCACCTGAAACAGCAAGATCGTTGACTGTTCCACAGACGGCCAATTTCCCGATGTTCCCGCCAGGGAAAAAAATGGGTTCAACCACGAATGCATCTGTTGTAAAGGAGAGCTTTTCTTCAAAAGAATCAATAACCGCTGAATCGGAAAGTCTGTTCAGAATTTTGTTATTAAAGTATTTCAAAAATAATCCTGAAATGAGGTCATGCGAAATTTTGCCCCCGCTGCCATGATTTAGTGTAATTATTTTTTCAGAATCCTTCATACCTGTAAAAAATATTACATGAACCTTCAGATGAAACCATGCACGCACCGACCGGATTTTCAAGATTACAGACTTTACCAAAAAGCCTGCAATCCGATGGCCGGTTTAATCCTTTTAAAATATCCCCACAAATACAACCGGCTGGTTCTTTTGATTTTTTGATTTTTATATCAAACATTTTTTCTGCATCGAATTTAGCAAAATTAGTCTTTAAATTTAAGCCGCTTTCAGGAATAATACCAAGTCCGCGCCAGGAATCATCAACAGGTTCAAAAACCATGTCGACAATTTCACGTGCTTTTTGATTTCCTTCCGGTTTAACAACACGGGAATATTGGATTTCGATTTTTGGTTTATTTTCTTCGATTTGTTTTACCAGCATGTAAATTGATTGCATTATATCCACAGGTTCGAAACCAGAAACGACAATTCCTTTTGAAAATTTTTCCGGGATAAACCTGTACATGTCTGTACCCATAATTACACTTACATGGCCAGGTGCAAGAAAACCATCTACTTTAATTCCATTTTCAATTATGGCCTGCATTGGCGGCGGCATAATTTTATGGGAGCAAAGTATGGTGAAATTTTTAAGGCCGGTAGCCTCGGATTTTAAAATACCCGATGCTGTTGCAGGTGCAGTAGTTTCGAATCCAATTGCCAGGAAAACAACTTTCTTTTCCGGGTTTAAAACCGCAATATCTATGGATTCGAGTATTGAATAAACTAATCGTATGTCGGCATTCCGGGCTTTTGCTTTCTCAAGCGATGAATAAGAACCGGGAACTTTTATAAGATCCCCAAAAGTAGTAATGATTACATCTTTCATTTCAGCCAGGGCAATGGCTTTATCGATATAATCTATCGCAGTGACACAAACAGGGCAGCCGGGACCGGATATGAGTTTAATATTTGAAGGCAAAAGGCTTTTAATCCCGAACCGGTGAATAGCCATAGTATGGCTACCGCAAACTTCCATTATACAGATTTTTTTCTTAGAAACCTTATGAATCAGTTTTGAAAGCTCATCTAGATATTTATTGTTTCGGAATTCTGAAATGTATTTCATTTATCAGAGTGATTTTTATTAGAATTTACTTTTCTTTGTCTGCCACACAAAGAAAAGATAACAAAAGAAAAGTCACCACGAATAAAAAATTCAGCCTATACTTCTTAGACGGATTTAAATTTCCAAAAAAAATCTGGCTGAATTTCGCACCATTCGTGGACAAGCCATCTCCTACATGGCAATATTCATACTAAATTATTCAATCAACCCAATCTCATCAAAAACCTCAAGTGTTTTGCGGGCTTCTTCTTCATCTATTTTTTGCAAAGCATAACCTGCATGAACAAGAACATAATCACCTGTTTTAGCATTTTCAAGTAAATCGAGTGAGGCACGAAGAGAAGTATCGCCAATTTTTACCCTGGCTTCATTTCCGGTTATAGATTCAATTCTTGCGGGTATCGCGAGGCACATAATTTTCTAATTTTTTAGCAGTAATATATAATTGTCCCAAAGCAATCCCGCCATCATTTGAAGGAAATTGCTGGTTGGAATATACTTTAAAAATATTTTCAGATAGAATGTTTTCGGCTTTCTCCAGCAAATATCTGTTTTGAAATGTTCCTCCGGACAAAACCACAGTATTCAATCCGAAATCCTTTCTTAATACTTTGCAAACGTAAACAATAACATCGATAATTGTATTATGAAATTTTGAGGAAATGTTTTGAACAGCATTTGAACCCTTTAAATCGGAAATGATTTCAGGCCACATCGCATCAAATGAAATTATCCCGTTTTTATAACTAAATGGATATTTCCCGTCACAGAATTTATTTATAGCTGCTTCAAGTCGCATAGGTGTTTCTGCATGGAAGGTTGGATGAGTACAAATATTGCAAATAGTTGCAACGGCATCAAATAACCGGCCTGCACTACATGAGAATGGTGTATTAATGCCCTTTTCAATAGCTTCAATAATTATGCTGATGTTTTTTTTATCTATTTTTTTTAAAATTTGTAAGTCAATGTTTAATAAATTTTTACCATAAATTTTATAAAGATAAGCAATAGCTGAACGCCAGGGTTGAAGTACTGCCTTGTCGCCGCCGGGTAATGGCATATATTCGAAATGGGCAACACGTTTAAAATTTATTGCATCACAAATTAAAAATTCGCTGCCCCAGATATTACCATCGGTGCCAAATCCTGTACCATCGAAAGCCACACCGATAACCGGTTCATTAATTTCATGTTCAGCCATAACCGAGCCAATATGGGCATGATGGTGCTGCACATATTCAACCGGGATACCCAATTGTTGTGCAAATTTTACCGGAACATAATCTGGGTGCATATCTGTAACAGCAATTTTAGGTTCAAACCGGAAAAGTTTTTTAAACCGTTCATAAGATTCTGAATAGAACATAAAATTTTCATAATTCTGAAGGTCCCCAAAATATTGGCTCATGATAGCCTGATTTTGTTTTCCGATACAAAAAGTGCCCGTTAATTCTGCACCGGATGCAAATATGCCTTCTGAATTACATGACAAATTTATCGGAGAAGGTACAAAGCCTCTCGAACGTCTTATTAATCTTGGCTTATCATTCACTACTGAAACTACGGAATCGTCTAAACGATTATAAATATCGCGGTTATAAGTTAGTACCCCATCGGTTATGTCTAAAAAAATATTTATTGCCTGCCGGTTGTCAATAATGATAGGTTCGTCAGAAATATTTCCACTGGTCATTACAAGAACTTCAAGATTCTGGTGATTAAAAAGAAGGTAATGAAAAGGTATATATGGCAGCATGGCGCCAATTGTCCCAAGATTCAAAGAAACATTTGGTGCAAGGGATTTCAATTCATTTAAAATTAAAATTGGTTTACGAAATGAAAGCAATTCTATTTCTTCTGCAGAAGAAACATATGCATATTTCTTTAATATCTCAAGATTCTTAAACATAACCGCAAAAGGCTTAGTATCGCGTTGTTTTATAATTCGCAAACGCTGAACAGCTTCATCGTTCAATGCATCACAGGCCAGTTGAAAACCTCCAACACCTTTAAAGGCAAAAATTCTACCTTTGGAAATTTTTAAAGACAGATGGTTTAAAATATCCTGAAGATTTGTTATAATTTCATCTTTCAGATGAAGCTGATAAACCGGACCACAGTCGTTGCATGCGATTGGTTGGGCATGGAATCGCCGGTCATAAGGATTGTTATATTCAACTTTACAATTATCGCAGATTTTAAAAGATTGCATTGTAGTTTGTTCCCTGTCATATGGCAATCCTTTGATAATTGAGAATCTCGGTCCGCAATGGCAGCAATTCACCAGAGGATAATTAATTCGTCGCGGATGATGAATTAAATCCTCCAGACAATGATCGCAAACGGCAATATCCGGACTTATATTAGTTACCTCATCCGATAATATTTCGCTTGCAACAATGGTAAAATTTTCGAGGTTTTGTAAATCCGATTTTTCTGATAAAATCTTATCAATTCTTGAAGCATGGGGTTTCTGTTCCCGGAGTTGGTGGACAAAACTTTCGATATTATCTGTCGGTCCCTGAATATGGGCTATTAGGGCATAATTGGTATTTTTTACCCAGCCTTTTATTTTCAATTCATTGGCTAACCTGTATACAAACGGACGAAAACCGACTCCCTGCACCAATCCAATTATGGTAAGTTTATATGCAACATCGGTTAAATGATCAGGATCAAACATTCATGTTTTTAAATGCGTAAAGTTATTACTTTACACTTTAATCCCCATAATCAAAATATCATCAGTTTGGTCCATTTTCCCTTTCCAGGAATTCAGTCTTTCTTCTAAAATTGATGCCTGTAACGATGGTGGAATTGAGTGAATACTTATAAGTAAATTGTTGAATTGGCCAATTTTAAATTTTTTATCTGTCTCTTCTCCAATTTGATCCCTGAACCCATCAGAAAACAAGTAAATAAAATCGTTGCTTTCTAATGTCACCTGGTGGCTGGTGAAGGGTTTAATATCAGGATGAATCCCAATTGGCATGCGATCGGCTTTTAATTCTATTATTTCGCGGTTACGGATAATATAACAAGGATTGTTTGCACCGGAATATTCAAGTTGCATGGTATTTCGGTCTATAACGCAAAGTGCAATATCTATTCCGTCTTTTGCTTCATCTTCACGACCAGTTTGATGAAGAGAATTAATCAATTCATCCCGCAACTTGTTTAGGATTTCGCTTGTGGTAAGTTCCTGATCCCGATCGATCACATCTTTAATCAAAGATATTCCCAGCATACTCATGAAAGCACCTGGTACTCCGTGACCTGTACAATCAGCAACGGCAAAATAAATTTTATCTTTTTTGACAGTGATATAGAAATAGTCACCAGATACATAATCTTTCGGTTTATTAAATAAAAAACTTTCAGGGAAAAAGGAAGACAATAAATCACCTGGTGGCATTACAGCTTTTTGAATGCGACTGGCATAAGCAATGCTTTCTGAAATTTGTTGTTTTTGAAATCCAATAAGTTCGCTATAATGTTTCTTTTCCCTAAACCGTCGGAAAAATTGTAAAGCCATGATCCCGGCAAATCCTAAGCAAATTAGTGTAAACATCAGTAAAATGCGTTGTTTTATTATTTTGGCCTGCTGTTGTTTTAATTCAAGGTCTTTAAATTGAAGTTCCTTTTGTTTTTGGAACCGCTGCATAGCTTCAAAATCGTATAATAATTTTTGTTTTTGCAATTCATGGCGTAGGGATTTAATCATCTTGCTTTCACGTTCATACATTTCATTCATTTCTGAAATCTGGCCTTCTATGATCATTCCTGGTCCCATAACTGAAACGAAAGCTTTATAAGAATTCATTGCTTCCCGAAAATCATGAGTTACTTCATATAACCTCGAAAGCGCTTTATAACTTTGTTGTATAACTTCGCGAAATTTAAGTTTTTTGGCAAGTGATAAACCTGAATTCAGAAATTCCAAAGCTTTCGAAAGGTTTTTTAATTCGAGATAGGTATTTCCTATATTGAAAAGAGAAACGGCAATTCCTTCCTCAAAATTTATTTCCCGTTTTAATTTTAAAGATTTTTCATAATAATCTATCGCCTTTTCGAATTTGTTCCAATCAAAGTTAACGTTTCCGATATTATTGTAAGTAAGCGATAAGTTCATTTTATTCCCGATTTCATTATCGACAATTATCGATTGGGAGTAAAATTTCAATGCATCATCGTATTTTCCCATACGGTAAAATGTCACTCCAAGACTATTCAATAATCCTCCCTTAAGGTCTCGGTTATTTGAAGCACTGGCAATATCCAAAGCCTGTTTATAATAATCCACAGATTTTTTATAGTCGTTCTGGTTATAATAAATTCCACCTAACCTTTTGCAAATTTCACTTATTCCTTCTTTATCTTTTAATTGCTGACGAATATTAAGCGCAAGAGTAAATGCTTCAGATGCATTGTCATATTGATAAGTATTTTCCAGGATAGTTCCCAATTCGGTTAGAATATCACCCTCTCCTTTTATATCTCCCAATTCTTTTTTAAGCTCTATTATTTCTTTGTAAGTCAGAATCGTTTCTTTGTATTGGCCAGTTTCGTAAAAAACAGTGGCCATTTCATTTAATACTTTTGTCTGCCCGGCTTTGTCGTTTTTAGATTTATATAAATCTAAAGCCTTGTTCAGGTATTCCAAAGCTTTACCAAGTTGTTCGTTATTATGAAATATTCCGGCAATATCGAAATATATTTTACAGGCTTCTTCAATATTTCCTTTCTTTTCTTGTTCAACAGCTGAATACAGTAATTTATTTATTTTATCTGCCGATAACTTTTCAATCAATTTTTTTTGTGATCCATCTTTATTTTGGTCTTCTTTTTCAGAAGTGTTTTCCGTGACCTGCCTAGTCGTTAAATCCAATTTAGGATTTATCAGCAAGCTAATTTCTTTTATTCTCTTTGCCGGGTATTCTTCATTAGGTTTAATTGATAAAGCCTCTGAATACAAATCCATTGCTTTTTGATAATCTTTTGAATAGAAAGCTTTATCAGCTATAATAACTGTATCGGTATAATTTTTTTCCCTGGCTTTTTTAAATTTTTCATTAATTGAAGCAGTAAACATTTTTTCTGCTTTTCCTTTTTGTGATAAACAATAGGTGTCCTCAGGTCTAATATTAAGAGCTTGTTTATAAGTATTAATGGCTCCGGGAAAATCTGATTTTTCCAACTGGACATCGGCTTTCTTTACAAAGTTGTTAAATTTAGTTTCTTCAGCTTTTGCAGCATCCATTTTCTGTTTTTGTTCTGCTGCTTTTGAAGCCTGAATATTTGCTAATTGTTTTTTAGGATATTGTTCGTCAGGAATCAATTGTGATGCTTTTTCGTAATCTATTTGTGCACTATCATATTCCTTAACTATAAATTTCTTATCACCGGTTACAATATATTTATCGTAATCTTTTTTATTTGTATCGTAAAGTCTTGTAATTAGTGAATCGATATAATATAAACGATTTCCAGGATATAAATCATCCGGTTTTAAGACCTTTGCCTTTTTAAAACAATCCTTGGCCTCGGAAAAGCTTTTGACTAAAATTAAATCATCACCTTTTTTAATAATATCATTATAATTTCTTTCAAAATTTTTATCTTTTTTTAATATTTTCTTTATTTCTTTAATTCTGTCTGAAGCCTGCTTGTTATCTGGTGAATATTCCAGTATCCGGTCATAACTTAGCATTTTTCTTTCGGAATTTGTTTCATTTGGTGATAATGGCGACAATTCCAAAACCCGATAATAACTTAGTATGGCCTCTTCATATTTTTGCTTCTTATAAAAATCATTCGCTTTTTTTAGTTCATCATTTGCAGCTTTGGTTTTTAACGCTGCAATTTTCTTTTTGAAACTATTTAATTGTGGTGTTTTTGATTTCTTAGTATCTTCATCGAAATACCATCCTTTTTTTGAATTGAAAATAAAATACTGAACAGGATTGTTAAAAATATCGGTTTTAAGACCAGGGAAATTCTCATAAATTTCAATCGGAAAATCAGTTGTTTCACCTATTCCTCCTTTTTTCATCACTTCATCAGGAATTTTGGTGTCAAGAGATATCTTAAGAATGATATAGTCTTTTTTTACTATTTCAATAGTATACAGCTTATTATGCATGAAATACAGATGGAAGCCCCCCTGGCGGTTAGTGGTGGTACTACTAATTTTGTCACTATTAAGATATGTATTTATTAATGCCCCTGGAATATTTAGATTTCCATCAACAACTGTTCCTTCGAGTATAAAAGAATCGGATGGTGCATTAAAAGCCTTTAAATCATTTTGTAATAATAATAAGGTACTAAGAATAATTATAAGTTTAAAATAAGCTTTCATTATAAATGAAATCATCAGGATTTTCTAATTCAAATCTAATCAATAATCATGAGAAAAGCCATGAAATTTATCATTCATTTTTAATTTATAATTATCCTGTTATTCTATCATTATTTCTGAAGGAAATAGAATAAGATAATTAGTGTAAAACTAAATTATGTTAAAATTTATGTAATTTAATATAAAGAGCAAAATATCTTAAAATATTTTATATCTTTGAAAGTAATAATAAAAAAGGTGTTTCGTAAGTTAATTCATACTTTTTTGGTTGTTGTGTTAATCTTTTTCACAACAGGAATTATTATTAACAGACATTATTGCAATGGATCATTTATATCGTTTTCAATATTTTCTCATCCAAAGTCATGTTGCGGAAAGGATTGTAATACATGCCACAATGTAACGGTGATGTACAAAGTTACCGATAATTTTGCTGCATCACATTACGAATTTAAAGCACAAGACCTTTCATTAATTGCAATTATATCTTTTGAAAAGGAATTAATATATTCTTTTAAACTTTATTCTAATCAACATTTTTATTCATTCGGTGCCCCACCAATCAATAATTCTTCTGCATTTCTGAAGGTTTTTCGTTGTTGACATATTTATAATTATTTATTATTTGGAATTTTTTCTTAAGTAAGATTCGGCTATTTTAATATTAATAATTAATTAAAAATTTATCAATTATGAAAACAATTAAATTTTATATTATATCCATTTTAATAATAATATTAGGAGATTCAAATGTTGTTGCTCAAAATCAAAAACAAAATAATGTTTCAACTAAAACTGAAAGTTTTAAAGTCTGGGGAAAGTGCGAATCATGTAAGGCTCGGATTGAAAAGGCTGCAAAAGTTGATGGTGTGAATAATGCCGTTTGGGATATAAAAACGAAAATATTGACAATTACTTATAGTCCTAGCAAAGTAAATTCCGATAAGGTACAAAAAAATATAGCAGCGGCTGGTCATGATACTGAGAAATACAAGGCTGACGATAAAGTCTATAATGCTTTGCCTGATTGCTGTCATTACGAAAGAAAAGAATAAGCCCCTTCCAAACTCCCAAAAAGTGGGGAGATTGTACAGAACATGAATATTAATTTTATTTTCCCTCTCTACTGGAGAGGGGCAAGGGGATAGGCCTATGAATCGATTCATTAAGTATTTTCTTGAGAACCGCCTGATAACTTTTATACTGCTCATTATATTTGTGGTCGGTGGATTGGTGACTGCGCCGTTTAATTGGAATACAGGTTTTTTACCACGTAACCCGGTCCCCGTAGACGCTATCCCTGATATTGGGGATAACCAGCAAATTGTTTCCACGGAATGGATGGGGCGTTCGCCTAAAGATATTCAGGACCAGGTTACTTATCCGCTAACTTCGGCTTTATTAGGTATTCCGGGAGTAAAAACTATCCGGAGCACTTCAATGTTCGGGATGTCATTTATTTACATAATTTTTAAGGATGGCATTGAATTTTACTGGAGCCGTTCAAGGATACTGGAAAAACTGAATTCGCTGCCTGCCGGCACTTTGCCTTCTGGTGTTCAACCCACACTTGGTCCTGATGCGACTGCCCTTGGGCAAATATTCTGGTATACCCTCGAAGGTCGTGATCCTAAAACTGGAAATCCAAACGGCGGTTGGGACCCTCAGGAGTTACGAACCATTCAGGACTTTTACGTAAAATATGGCCTTTCAACTGCTGAAGGAGTTTCAGAAGTAGCATCAGTGGGGGGGTTTATCAAAGAATACCAAATCGACCTGAATCCAGAAGCATTAAAAGCATATAATGTTTCTGTAATGGATGTAATGAATGCTGTGCGAAAGAGCAATCTTGATATCGGCGCTGAAACGATGGAATTGAATAATGTAGAATACATCATCCGGGGTTTAGGATATGTAAAAAACCTTGAAGATATTGAAATATCTGTTGTTGCGGTTCGCGACAATATCCCGGTAAGGATAAAAGATGTGGCCCATGTTGCTTATGGCCCGGCAACACGACGGGGCGGTCTTGATAAAGGTGGGTCTGAAGCCGTTGGCGCTGTAGTGGTTGCACGATATGGTTCAAACCCGATGGAAGTCATTAAAAATGTAAAAGATAAAATTAAGGAGATTAATGTCGGTCTGCCACAGAAAACCCTGCCCAACGGCAGCATTTCAAAAGTAACAATTGTGCCATTTTACGACCGTACAGGATTAATAAAAGAAACCATCGGAACTCTTGAATCTGCCCTATCACACGAAATATTGATTAGTATTATTGTTATCATCGTACTTATTATAAGTCTCCGTGCTTCGGTTATTGTCTCCGGTCTATTGCCCATAGCTGTTTTGATGACTTTTATTGTTATGCGTTTTTTCGGGGTAGATGCCAATATTGTTGCTTTGTCAGGTATCGCAATTGCCATTGGAGTAATGGTGGATATCGGGATTATTTTTGTCGAGAATATTATGCGGCACATGGAGTTGGAAGGTAATAGTGACTTAAAAGGACAACCTTTAAACCAATTAATTCTGAAAGCCACCAGCGAAGTATCACCTGCTGTAATTACTGCTCTGGCAACAACAGTGGTCAGTTTTCTTCCCGTTTTTGCTATGGAGGCAGCTGAAGGAAAGCTGTTCCGGCCTTTGGCCTTTACCAAAACATTCGCACTGATGTCTTCATTTCTATTGGGAATAATAGTGTTACCTACGCTTGCGCATATTATTTTTTCCATTCGTTTCGATACAAAAAAAATAAAGAAAATATGGAATGGCAGCCTGATAATTGCAGGATTGATATTTATCATTATTTGGGGAACCTGGGCAGCTCTTGCACTAATAGCCATTGGAATAAACAACTTAATGGATAATCGATGGCCTGAAAAATACAAAGAATACCCCAACTATATCAATATTGGCATAACGGTATTGGTAGCTGTCTATTACCTCTCTATTGAATGGCTGCCACTAGGCGCATATAACAGCATACTTGCGAACTTTCTTTTTATAGCCGGTATTATAGCCGTAATTCTATCAGCGCTTATGCTTATGGTACACTTTTACGAACGCATTATCCGATGGTGCCTTGCAAATAAATGGAAGTTTTTATTAATTCCGGCTTTTACTTTGTTCCTGGGAATATTGGCATGGCATGGTTCAGATAAAATCTTCGGGTTTGTTCCTTATAGTTTGGAAAAAGCAGGATGGAAAAATTTTCGTCAAACATCATTCTGGCAGGGAACAACAAAACTTTTTCCCGGAATGGGTAAAGAATTCATGCCTTCACTTAACGAGGGTTCATTTTTACTGATGCCTACCAGTATGCCTCATTCAAGTGTTGAGAAAAATATACAATATGTCCAAACCCTCGATAAACGACTTTCATCTATTCCCGAAGTGGAAGTGGCTGCCGGTAAGTGGGGTCGGGTTAATTCGGCGCTTGACCCAGCACCTGTACAAATGTTCGAAAATACAATCAATTACCGACCTGAATATATCCTGGATGAGGATGGACATAGGGTTAGGTTTAAGGTAGATAAGAATGAAAATTTTATTTTAAACTTATCGAAAATTAGAAATGCAGTTGAAATAAATGGAAATAAAGAAGCTTCAAATAGAAATACAGTTGAAATAAATGGAAATATAACGAATTTAAACGGCATTAAGGAAGTGAAGTTTGAGAAAGATAAAAAAATGTTTTATGTTTTAGTCAAAGATAAATGGCATAAAGTCAAATTTTCCGGCAATACTTTTTCTAATTATTTCAATGTATTTCAATTTATTTCTAATAATATCGATGTATTTCTTATAAAAGATAAATATGGTGAATACTTCCGGCAATGGCGACCTCAAATAAAGAACCCGACAGATATCTGGAACGAGATAGTAAAAGTTACTAACATACCGGGATTGACCTCGGCACCCAAATTACAACCTATTGAAACCCGTTTAATAATGCTTTCTACCGGGATGCGAGCCCCGATGGGTTTAAAAGTTTATGGCCCTGATTTGGAAACAATTGAAAAGGCAGGGCTGATTATTGAAAAGGCTTTGAAAGATGTACCTGCGATTAAAGCTACTTCCGTATTTTATGATCGTGCGGTGGGTGCGCCCTATATTGAGATAAAACTGAACCGTGAAGCAATGGCTCGCTATGGAATGAGTATCAGTGACGTGCAGGAAGTATTGCAAGTTGCTGTTGGCGGTATGGCGCTTTCTACGTCAGTTGAAGGCCGGGAACGTTTTCCAATAAGGGTCCGCTATGCCCGTGAACTTCGTGACAACCCTGAAGATTTGAAACGGATTCTTGTACCTTCTATGAACGGGATACAAGTTCCGCTTAGCGAAATTGCGGACATAGACTATACACGTGGAGCACAAATGATCCGTAGTGAAAATACTTTTCTGGTTGGTTATGTCATTTTCGACAAACAAGAAGGCAAAGCTGAAGTTGACGTGGTTGAACAAGCCGATAAAATACTAAAGCAAAAATTAGCATCCGGTATAATAATTTTGCCTGCAGGGGTTTCTTTTCAATTTGCCGGCAACTATGAACAGCAGATACGGGCTACTAAACGACTGGGTATCGTTATACCTTTAAGTCTGGTTTTAATTTTCCTCTTGCTT
>Ga0265323_10000830_pt1 | contig 16540 bp, 15 predicted proteins | sample 41225metaG_FD_193580 | JGI IMG/M metagenome (GOLD analysis project Ga0265323, IMG submission 193580) | Rhizosphere microbial communities from Carex aquatilis grown in University of Washington, Seatle, WA, United States - 4-12-25 metaG | ecosystem: Host-associated > Plants > Roots > Rhizosphere...
CAGGCTGAACAGCCACCAGTCGAGCGGGAAATAGCCGAGCGCGATGACCAGCGGAAGGTAGCGTTCCCGGGCGAGCTGGTGCGCCGTGCTGGTGGTCGTGGTCAGGTAAACCTCCACCGCCCCGTCCCGCTTCAATGCCTCCAGCAGCGGGCCCACCGCCAGCATCTCGCCCACGCTCACCGCCTGCAGCCAGATGCGCCGCACGCCCGGCCGTTTGGGTGGCAGCGGCGGCGTGCCGCCAAAACGATGGCTGAAGTTTGGCCCGTAACCCCCGCGCTTCCGCATCCGCCGCAGATAGTATGGCGCGGCCAGGAGGAGCGTGGGCAGGAACAGGAACCGATACAGCCAGATCATGAACAGGGTTTGAAAATCAAAAATTGGAGGCCGGGCGGAAAGGAAAAATCCCGACGGCGGGGCTGGGACAAGGCGGTTTTCGCCGGGCAAACCGGCGCCTCACTGCCCAAGCACCCAGGCGAAGATCAGTGGGGCGACAATGGTGGCGTCGCTTTCGATGATGAAGCGGGGCGTGTCGGCGGCCAGCTTGCCCCAGGTGATCTTTTCGTTCGGCACCGCGCCGGAATAACTGCCGTAACTGGTGGTGGAATCGCTGATCTGGCAGAAATAACCCCACAGGGGCACGCCTCTGCGCCGCAGGTCCTGCTGCAACATGGGCACCACGCAGATCGGAAAATCACCGGCAATGCCGCCGCCGATCTGGAAGAAACCGATCGAACCCTCGCCGCGGCGGCGCAGCGGACGGGCGGTCTGCGAATACCAGCCGGCCAGCGTCATCATGTATTCAATGCCGGTGCGCACGGTGTGGACGTTCCGCACGCTGCCGCGGAGGCAGTGGGCGGCGTACATGTTGCCGAGCGTGGCGTCCTCCCAGCCGGGCACCCACATGGGCAGGTTTTTCTCGCAGGCGGCGAGCATCCAGGAGTGCCGCGGATCGATCTGATAATGCTTCTTCAGTTTTCCGCCCCGGAGGATCCGGTAGAGAAACTCGTGCGGGAAATGGCGCTCGCCGGCCCGGTCGGCCTTGACCCATTCCGCGAGCACGGCGACCTCGATGCGGCGCATGGCCTCGTCCTCGGGGATGCAGGTGTCGGTGACGCGGTTCATGTGGCGGGCGAGCAGCGCCTGCTCGTCGCGCGCCGACAGGGTGCGGTAGTGCGGCACGCGCTCGTAATAATCGTGGGCGACGAGATTGAAGATGTCCTCCTCGAGATTCGCGCCGGTGCAGACGACGGCATGCACCTTGTCCCGGCGAATCATCTCGGCCAGCGTGATGCCAAGCTCGGCGGTCGACATGGCGCCAGCCATGGCGACGAGCATCTTGCCGCCTTGCTGCAGATGCGCCTCGTAGGCCTTGGCCGCGTCCATGAGCGCAGCGGCGTTGAAGTGGCGGTAATGCCGGGCGATGAACTTCGACACCGCCCCCTTGGATTTCGCCAACGCGGCGTTGATGTCTTCGGGCCGCGCCCGGCTGGATCGGACTCTCATGGGAGCGAAAAATAGGGATGAAGATGCGCCGTTGCCACAAAAAACTCCTTGATGAAGTCTTCCCTATACCCCTCGTGAACAGGTTGTTCCGGTCAGGCACTACCTCTTTTTTCCGGCCTGCCGTCCCTGTCTGCGACCTTGCCTTCTCCGCCGTCTCGCGCACCTTGACCGCCATGATGTCCTCGTTGCGACGCCTTTGCCTGTTACTCCCCGCCGTCTTCGTCCTGGCGCTGGTTGCCCTCCGTCCGGTGCTCGCTGCGCCGCCGGTTTTCGCGCAGGAGAAGAGTGACCTCAAGCCCGATCCCGCCGCCACCTGGGGCCGCCTGCCCAACGGCCTGCACTATGTCGTGCTGCCCAACAAGGAGCCGCAGGGGCGCGCGAGCCTGCGCCTCGTCGTCGGTTCCGGTTCGCTGTACGAGACCGAGGCGCAGCGCGGGCTGGCGCATTTTCTCGAGCACATGGCCTTCAACGGCAGCACGCATTATGCGCCCGGCACGCTCGTCGAGTTTTTCCAGCGCATGGGCATGAACTTTGGCGGTGACACCAACGCCTACACGTCCTTCGACAGCACCGTCTACATGCTCGAGCTGCCCAATACACAGGCCGCCACCCTGGCCGAGGGCTTCCAGGTCTTCGCCGATTACGCCGGCGGTTTGCTCCTGCCGGACCAGATGATCAACAAGGAGCGCGGCATCATCCTCGCGGAAAAACGCACCCGCGACTCCGTCGAGTATCGTACCTTCGTCGCCGAAAACGAATTCCTTCTCGGCGACTCCCTGTTTCCGAAACGCCTGCCGATCGGCCTCACAGAGATCATCGAACAATCGAAACGCGAACCGTTCGCCGATTTGTACAACGCCTGGTACCGGCCGGACAACCTGGCCGTCATCGCCATCGGCGATTTCGACCCGGCCGCGGTTGAGGCGCAGATCAAGCAGGCCTTTGGCCCTCTTTCGGCCCGGGCGCCTGGGCGGCCGCAGCCCGATCTCGGCCGCATCTCCACCGCCGCAGGCCTGCACGTGCGGTTCCACCCCGAGCCCGAGGCCTCTCACGTCACTGTCGCCATCGAAACGGTGACCCCCTACGCGGGCGAGCCCGACACGGCCGCCAACCGCCTCCGGTACCTGCCGCGGGACCTGGCGTTCCAGATGCTCACCCGCCGTCTCTCGATCCTCGCCAAGCTGGAAAACGCGCCCTTCACCAGCGGCGCGGCCAACGTGAACGAGAATTACAATTTCTTCCGCAACGCCTCTGTCGAGCTGACCTGCAAGCCCGAGAATTGGCGCGCCTCGCTCACCCTGACTGAGCAGGAGCTGCGCCGGGCGCTCGAATATGGCTTCCAGCCCGCCGAGTTGGCCGAAGCCACGGCCAACTACCTTAATTCCCTCGAGCAGGGTGCCAAAAGCGCCTCCACCCGCCGCTCCGACGATCTGGCCGGCGAACTCATCTCCTGCCTGCTGCGCGATGAGGTGTTCACCCATCCCGCCGCCGACCTCGCCCTCTTCAAACCCGCCCTTGAGAAAGTGACACCGGACGACTGCCTGCGCGCCTTTCGCGAGGCGTGGAATATCAACCAGCGCGATCTCTTCGTGACGGGCAACGTCGATCTCGCCAAGGAGGCCGCGACCGCCGAGCAGATCGTCACCGGCGTTTATGAGGCAAGCCGTGCCGTCGCCCTCAAGCCGCCGGAGAAAACCGCCGGCGAGGCGTTTGCCTACACCCATTTCGGTGCCGCGGGCGCGGTCACGCGCCATGAGCACGTGGATGATCTCGACGTCCACCTCGTCGAATTCGCCAATGGCGTGCGCCTCAACCTCAAGAAGACCGACTTCGAGGCCAACACCATCCACGTCAACATCCGCGTCGGCACGGGCCGGCTCACCGAGCCCGCGACCGAGCCCGGCCTCGCCTTTCTGGCCAATCTCGCGTTTATCACCGGCGGCCTCGGCAAGCACAACATCGACGACCTTCAGCGCCTCTTTGCAGGCAAGACCGTCGGGCTCAACTTCAACGTGCGCGACGATGCCTGCACGCTCGGAGGCACCACCAATCGCGACGACCTGCCGGCGCAGCTTCAGCTTCTCACCGCCTACCTCGTCGACCCGGGCTACCGGCCCGAGGCGCTGCGGCAGGGCCGGAAGATCATCGAGCAGATGTACACCCGCTTCGCCCACACCCCTTCCGGCCCGATGCAGACCGAGGTTCCCCGCCTGCTTGCCAGCGACGATCCGCGCTTCGGACTGCCCGCCCAGAAAGTCGTCCAGAACCGCACGCTCGAAGAGGTGCGCGCATGGCTCGCCCCGCAGCTGGCCGGCGGCGCCATTGAGATCGCCGTCGTGGGCGACATCGACATCGACGCCACCATCGCGGCCGTGGCGCAGACCCTCGGCGCGCTGCCCCCACGCGCGCCCAAACCCGGTCTCGCCGAGGCGCGGCTGGTAGCTTTCCCGGCGCCGTTCACGAAGAACTACGCCGTGCCGACCGAGATTCCCAAGGGCCTCGTCACGCTTTACTGGCCCACGACCGACGCCCGCGACGTCCGGCTCGCCCGCCGCCTCGGCCTGCTGGCCGAAATCCTCTCCGACCGCCTGCGGGTGAAGGTGCGCGAGGAGATGGGCGATGCCTACAGCCCCGAGGCCTTCAGCGCGCCCAGCGACACCTACACCCATTACGGGTACCTGCTGTCGCAGATCACCATCGATCCCGCCCAGGCGCAGAAGATCGTCGACACCGTTCTTGCCATCGCCGCCGATCTCCAAAAGAACGGCGCGACGCCGGACGAACTCGAGCGCGCCAAGAAGCCGATCCTCACGGCCCTGAGGGAATCCGCGCGCACCAACCCCTACTGGCTCAACAATGTCGTTGGTTCCTGCCAGGAGTTTCCGCAGCGGCTCGACTGGTGCCGCACGCGCTACAGTGATTTCGAGGGCATCACCAAGGCCGAGATCGATGCGCTCGCCGCGCAGTACCTCGACCCCGCGCGCGCTTTCCGCGTCATCGTGCTGCCGGAAGCCGGCGGCCAACCGAAGACTTGAGGACAGGATCTGGGGCGTCTGCAATGTCCTCATTGGCGCCTTGATTCATGAGCGCCTCCCTCCATTGCCTTCCTGAAAATGGAAACCTCGCTTTCCTCGGCGATGAAAAGCGCGGCGCATTTGAGATCACCGAGGCACAAGCCCGGCGTTTCCTCGCCGCCCCGAATGTTCACGGCAAACTCAACAGTGACGTCGTTCGTCCGTGGACTGGCGTCGCCGACCTATTGCGCACACCGCAGCATCAGTGGGTCATCGACTTTCCGCCTGGCATGGATGAACGCGAAGCCGTGCTTTACGCACTGCCGTTTGCCCACCTCCGCCGGCACGCGCAACCGGCGCAACGCCGGCGCCGCAACTGGTGGCTCCATGGATCGCCGCAGGTCGAAATGCGCATCGCGCTGGCCAAGCGTGACCGTTACATCGCCACTCCGGTCGCCGCCCGCCATCGTATTTTTGCCTGGCTGCCGCCCGAACCCCTGCCCGACCACCGACTCGTTGTCTTCGCCCGTGACGACGACTGGTTCTTCGGCGTGCTGCATTCGCGCTTCCACCAAGTGTGGGCACTGCGCGTGGGAGCACAGCTCCGCGAAAAAGCGTCGGGCTTGCGCTACACACCGACGACCTGTTTCGAGACGTTTCCCTTCCCCTGGCCGCCGGCCACGCCCTTGGGCAAGCTCACGCGAACACAGGAAGATCAACGCACCACCATCGCCCAGGCCGCCCGCGCACTCGATGCGCAACGCAACGAATGGCTGGGTGACCGGACGGACAAGAAGCGTACGCTCACCGCGCTCTACAACGCCCGGCTGGCATGGCTGGTCAACGCCCACGCCGCCCTTGATGAAACCGTCGCCACCGCCTACTGCTGGCCCGCCAACCTATCCGACGACGAAATGCTCGCCCGCCTGCTCGCGTTGAATCAGGAACGATCCTCCCGGCCGTAAGGCTGCGGCCGCACGACGCGGATCGACACCGGATTGAACATCCTTGCTGCCGGACCACAGTCCACACGGCAGACCACATCCACTCCTGCGCGCCGCCGATTCCCAACATGTCAACTAATAGTTGACATGTTGGGGGGAAGGACGGGCGCAGGGTAAAGATCAGTCAGACGGGATTGCTCCTGGACCGGTTCCTTACCTCGCGCTTGGTTTCCCCGATGGTTCCTGCATGCTTAGTCGGGAGGAAAACCATGAATGTGCTGGACGCCATCAAGACACGCCAATCCATCCGCGCCTACCAGGCGAAGCCCATCGAACCCGGGAAGCTTGCGGCGGTTTTGTCCGCCGCCAATCAGGCGGCTTCTGCCGCCAACCTGCAGGCCTACCAGATCTACGTGGTCCGCGACGAAGCGATGAAGCAGGCCCTGGTCGCAGCCGCCGCCGGCCAGAAATTCCTGGCCACCGCGCCCGTGGTCTTGGTTTTTGCCGTGGATCCAGCGCGGTCCGCCGCGAAATTCGGCCCGCGGGGCGGGCAGGTCTATTGCATGCAGGACGCCTGCGCCGCCGTCTGCAACGCGATGCTCGCCGCGGTGGAACTGGGCCTCGGCACCTGCTGGGTGGATGCGGTGGATGAAGTCCTGGCGGGCCAGGCCATCGGTCTGCCGGCGGGCCAGCGCGCCGCCATCCTCCTGCCGATCGGCTACCCGGCCGAGACACCGCCCCACACCACCCGTCGCGCCCTGTCGGACTTGGTGACCGATCTGGGCCATTGAAATGGCGAATCCGGCGGCGGACGATTAATCGCCCGCCGCCTGCTCCAGTGCGCGCCCGAGGTCTTCCTGCGAAAGGGAGGTGCTGATGAACAGCTCCTGGCATGCGCCGGCACTCAGCGCGATGGCCTTCCAGCCATTCTGCGTCGGCACGGTCACCCGCACCTTGATTTTTCCCCGAGCCGCGTGCACCGGGCGGATCACGCCCGGCATCACCGAGCGGATGGTCGCCGGGTTGTTTGTCAGCAGGCGCTCGAGCAGGCCGCGCACGCCATCGATGATGCTGTGCTTGACCTTGAGCCTGCCCTGGGCCGTTCGCAGCCGCATCGGTCCTCCGTCAGTTCCCCGGCCGGTAAGAGGTTTCGATCTGCTGCTCGCGCCGGTGCCGCTCGATGGCGAGGTCGAGCAGCCGTTCGATGAGCTGTGGATACGGCACGCCGGACGCCTCCCAGAGTTTCGGGTACATGCTGATTTTCGTGAAACCCGGGATGGTGTTGATCTCGCTCACATAGGCGCGGCCGTCGGCGCACACAAAAAAGTCCACCCGGGCCATGCCCGCGCATTCGAGCACCTGGAAGGCCGCCACCGCCAGCTGCCGCACGCGTTCGCTGATCGCCGGCGTCAGCCCGGCCGGGATGCGCAGCCGCGCGCCGTTCTCGTCGAGATACTTCGCCTCGTAGGAATAAAAGTCGTGCTGCGGCACGATTTCGCCCGCCACCGAGGCCTGCGGATCGTCGTTGCCGAGCACCGCCACCTCGATCTCGCGGCCCTGGATGAACTCCTCCACGAGCAGCTTGCGGTCGTAGCGCAGCGCGTCGGTCCGCGCCGCGGCCCAGCCGGCGGCATCCCGCACCTTGTTCACGCCCACCGAGGAGCCGGAGTTGGCCGGCTTCACGAAAAACGGCGCCCCGAATTTCGCCGCCAGCGCCTCGAACGTCGCGGCCGCCGCGGTGCGCTCCGTGAGCGTGACCGACCGCGCCACCGGGATGCCCGCGTCGCGCAGCAGGCGCTTGGCGACATCCTTGTCCATGCCCACCGCGGAACCAAGCACGCCCGCGCCGACAAACGGCACGTTGGCCAGCTTGAGCAGGCCCTGCACCGTGCCGTCCTCGCCGTAGGTGCCGTGCAGTACGGGGAAAACCACGTCGAGCTGCGGCAGCCCGCGATGCGAATCGGCCCCGACGAGCGCGCGTTCCGTCTCGCCCGGCACGAGCGCCAGCGCTTCGCCGGCCGTGCCGGCGGCGAGTTCCGCCGAGGGCGAGGCGGCGGCGCCCAACCACGCGGCTTCGCAGACATGCCACTGGCCGGCCTTGTCGATGCCGATCAGGACGACGTCAAACTTTGCCCGGTCGACCGCTTCGTAGACGTTGCGCGCCGACTGCAGCGACACCTCGTGCTCCACGGATTTCCCGCCGAAAAGAATGCCCACGCGCTTCTTTGCCATGCCTCCATTTCGCGGTTCCTGGCCGCCGTCACCAGCCTGAAATGCAGCGCTTGCAGAAAAGTATAGCCACAAAAAGGCACAAAAAATACCCCAGGACATTTGGCGGCTCTGCGGGCCCGCAGAGCGCGCCGCCCTCCAAGTCCTGGCGGTTTTTGGATAGCCTCATGATATGTTCGAACATCATGGACCCCTTTTTGTGATTTCTCGTGCCTCTTTGTGGCCAACATCCCTGCCGGCCTCCTGAACCAGCATCCAGCCGAGCAAGCCCTGCGCGAGGCCGTGGCAGGCGGGTTGCGCGCATCGGGTGAACACGCCGAGCGACCTGAGCACCACGATGAGACGCGGCGGCAGGTCGCCGGCGAACCAGTGGAACCAGAGTGGGAAAAGATTCTGTTCCATGCGTGCTGCCAGCAACGGCAGAAATCCGTCGCAGACGAGATTGTCGATCCTCGTGCCGCCGACCGCCCCGGCCGTGATTTCCTTTGCGAGACAGACGCGCAGCGCGGGCAGACCCAGCCGCCTCCGCACGGTCGTCGTGGACTCGGCGCCGCCCTCTCCGGGCAGCACCGGAAATCCGACGGCCAGTTTCGCCAGCGTTTCCGGCCACTCAGGGTTCGCGCGGGCCCAGGAGGCATACTGTCCAAGCCGCACCCGGGGATGGTTCGCCGGCCGCACGCCCTGCAGGCTCCACGCAGAGGCTTCCGCGGCGAACAACGCACCCGCATCGGCCGTTCCTTCCGCCCAGGCGCTCAGCGGCGCGCGCCCGGCGATTTTGAGCATGGGCGTGCGGTTGAAACGATAGCCGAGAATTTCCAGCGCCGCATGGTGGCACGCCCCGGTCCAGCCCAGCCGCTCGACACGCCGCTGTGCAAAACGCACCTTCTGCCGCCAGCGCTGCTCCGCCTGCGCATGGAGCATGGAGCGCACCTCGGCGGCGGGCAGCCGCGCCAGTTCCTCGGTGGTCCGCCAGTCGGTGCGGCTGGCCAGCGTCTCCACCGCATCCTCGGCGGCGTACTCCTCGAGATCGTGCAGCAGCAGTGGCAGCAGCACGAGCGTGGGAATGTCACTGCCATCGGCCCGGCGTGCCCGTTCGCCGGGCGCGGGCGGAAACAGCACCACATGCAGCACCACCGCGTCGTAGGCGCGGTCGGCGGCGTGCGCATGCGCCGCCCAGTCGCCCGCATGCAGGTGCAGCTCCACGTCGCCGGTCAGCTCCTCATCCCCGAGGCGCAGCCGGGCGCCGCGAAAATCCGGGCCGCCCAGCAGATTCCACCGGCCGGGATGCAGCACGCGCAGCGGCCGGTCGTCCGCCGCCGCGGCCTGCGACGCATCATACTCGCCCCGCAACCAGATTTTCTGGAGCAGTCGTTCGCTGAAGGTGAACGGACCGTAGAGGCCCTGGATTTCCGCCACCTTCCAGTCCTGCCCCGGTTGCCCCCTTGTCGTCATGTGCGCGCCTCCGGCCGGACAGCAAAGCGCGAGACAGAAAAAGATCAATCCTAGTTTTCCAATATTTAGAAACACCCCGCCGTCACACCTTTTCCCGCTTGTCCGTCGATGGCATCCCCCCACCCTTGAGCATCACCATGCCCGACACCCCCCGCCACCGGCTGCAGGTCACGCTCTTGATCGTCCTGCTTCTCGCGCTGGCCGTGTTCGTCCCGGGCTTCCTTTATTTCACCGAACTGGCCCTGCGCGAGCTGCGCTTCATGTGGTGGCTTATCCTGCTGCTCGGCGGCGCCATCTGGCTGCTGACGCGCCTGGGTCCGAAACAGTAGCCACCGTCATAATCGCCGTTCGGGGAAGCCGTCCACCGTTGAAGGACGGCACCCGAATGTTCCCGCATCACTTCACGAGCAATTCTCCTCGCATGCCTGCCTGAAAGTGCCCGGGAAAAGTGCAGAGAAAGGGATAGCTGCCCGGGGTGTCCGGCGCGACAAACGTGACTTCCCCGGTTTGCCTGGGCCCCAGGAGCGGAATGGACGCAAGAACCTCAGCCGCGAGGGATTTTGGCTGATAGGCTTCGCTCTTGGCAGAGACTGCGGCGGTCGCATAGGCGGCAACGTCGCTGCCGGTTTTAAGGAGGATCCAGTTGTGGCCCATGACGTCCTTGGGCATGGTGCCGATGTTTTTAAGCTGAATGTGAACGGTCTGTCCTCGCTGAACTTCGATCCGCGTTACACTGAATTTCAGCATATCGTTGGCCGTGATTTGAATTGTTTTGCCGTCGGCTGCGCCGGATGCCGCAGGCAGAATGGCCGCCGCGACCAAGGCGAAGAGTAGAATGACCGGGAGATGTCTGTGTTTCATGGAAAGGTGAATTGATTTTTTACCGCACCAGGGCAAGGAGTCGATCAGGGAATCTCGGTTCAAGGGAGGTGTCAGTCCGCAGACAATGTCAGAAAGCAATCCATGCCTCGGCATAGAGCGTGTTGTTATCCCGGGCATTGCGCCCGGAGCCGTCATAGTTCGACCGGGCGCCATCGAAATGGTTGTAGATCGTGTACTGGAGGGAGAACTTGACGTTGCTTTTCGGCCAGAAGGACGGGCCACCCAGTTTGTTGAACGGCAGATAGTTTGCCTGGAGGACAAAGCCGTCACTGCGGGGCGAACCGATCATGCTGCCCGCATACAGCAGGGGGTCCTGGCCGCCATCGATGACGAAATACTGGACCGCCGCACCATAGGTCTTGTCGTAGAGATAATCGATGGTGGCCTTGAAGTTCCGCAGCGTATCCGCCGCATTGCTCACGTTTCCAAGCGCCTGGCTGGCGTTCCACGTCTGCCGTTCGTGGATCCAGGAAAGGAGGACAGTGACATCGTGGAGTCCAACGGATTCCTGGTATTGCGAGTCGATGCCGATATCCACGATCCGGTCCTTGCCGGCACTCGGGTCGCGCCCCGGGTAGGTGCTGGCCGCCATGCCAAAGGTGCCGATCTCCCAAGTGCCGGGACCGGCCGGCTTCTCCAGCGCGACCCGCCAGTAGGGCGCCAACCCGGTGATCTGGGTTTCGCCGCCCGGGTCCACCCCGAGGTTTTTTTGGAAATGCGCGCCGAGGGTTCGATAGCCGCCCAAGTCGAGATACAGGCTGTTCGCCAGCATGACATAGGCCCCGACACCACCGACCTGCTGGGAAACGCCACCGTCGATCAAGGTGCCCGCCGCCGGGGTGGGAGCCAGTTTGGAACTGGTGAAGGGGAAGCCCCACGCCGGTGTGCTGTTCCACGGGTCCTGCAGCGTCGGGTTGTTGTTTAGGTAGAAACCGTAGATCGTGCTCTGGCCGCCAAGGGTTCCGGTATCGGCGTAGCGCACTTCGGTGTTATCCCACGACCACGCCTTCCCCACGCCGTCGTAGGTGGCCTGGAGGAAAATCCCAAACTTGTTGGCGACCACCGCGCCATCCTTGCCAAAAACCTGTTCGGCAAACGGACCAAACAGCCGGCCAGCATAAAAGAAGCTCGCCTGAGCGAGCGCCCAGTTGTTGTTGTCGCCAAAACCGGAGGCCGCACCTCCCGGCTGTCCCAGTGCGGTACGGGTGAAGGACGGTTGCAGCATGACGGCCAAGGGAGGATAGTCACTCTGCCCCGTGCCGAGGGTATAGCCCGTCAGTTTGAACATCCGGCCAAAGGTGTTGAGCACCGGATACTCCGTATGGCAGGCGATGCATTGCAGGTCCATCTGCCGGGCAAAACTTGGCACGGCGCGCCCAATGGATGGAGCAAGCAGGAGGATGGTGACAGCCAGCAGGCAAACCGGACCGCGCAGCGAAGGCAATTCCTTCGAACAGCAGCGATTGATGGATGCGTCTCCTGAGGCAGAAGGCATAATCACAGATTTGTATGTACCGTTGACGTTGGAGCTTGAGAGATCCCGCGACCTTGGAGGTTGAGAATATGGCGGTTGGTGCGAATTCGCAAATTACCCGGGCAGGTGAACGAAGATGGGGGCAGCAAAACGCCGGTCGATTTGACCGTTGAGGATTGCGCTCTTCCCGGGATCGCCGTCGACCCGTGCAGCCTCCGGTGACGCCGGCGGTCCGTCTTCCGTGGAGAAAGCTCGACAACCCGGGGCCCCGGGCAAAGTTAGAGCCGGTTTCCGGAGGAGTGGCCGAGCGGTTTAAGGCACCTGACTTGAAATCAGACGTGGACGCAAGTCCACCGGGGGTTCGAATCCCTCCTCCTCCGCCAGCCTTCGCCAAGCCTGCGGCTGGCAGGCCATCCTTCAGCCGAATACGATCGTCGCGGGCAAGGTGGCGCCCGTTAGAACCGAAGGCGAAGGCTGCGCGCCAAAGGCTTGGCGACGGCGGGCATGACACTCAGCATGACATAAGGATAAAGGAACTTGAATAGGACGGAATCAAAACCGGCCGCAGGTCGCCGGATTTTGCAGAAAATCGCCCCCCGCCGTTTTCACAACCCACTAATCGGTTGAACCACGCGAACGGACGGGGTACACGCATGGTTGGATAGCCACACAGTTCGGCGAAGATGCAAGAAAGACATCGCCAAATCCCCGGCAGCTTTGAGCAGGCTCTGCTGCGTCGCGAGGCTAACGGATACGCCGTGTGCGCAAAGCCGTTGCGGTTTTCGAAGCTGCCGGATTCCGTCGTCACAACCTTCGCCGAAATCGGTGAAGAGAATTGCTACTATGTCTTCGAGAAGCAGGACGAAGCAGAACGACGATTAGCGCAGATCCATCCAAACGACCGTCTCGGTTGGATTTTCAGCGTCATAGAGGTGTCCTATCTGTGTCGCTTGAGACCGAACGACGGGCCAAAACTAGATCCGTGCGGTTTTCCGTTTAAAATGCGGGGGGTTATTGTGGACAAGTCTGGCATTATTACGAAATGGGGTCATCGCGGCAGATTTGGATGGCGTGGACTGGCTGCGCCTCGTAGCGGCTCATCATTTACGTTGAGCCTACGAAAACGGTGAGAGTGGAGTCTCCGCCCAACTCAATTTGGCATGAGTCCAAACAACGTCGCCGCCGTTTTCACCATCCGCTAATCGGTTGAACCACGCGAAGGGACGAGATCCCGATTGTTATTTTCGACGGTTGCCGGATGAGCCAATGGCTACACCGATGCCCATACCGATGGCCAAACCGACACCCAGCCCTAAGGCAAGATTGTGCAGGGCGATTCCAAGAGCGGTTCCGGCGCCTATTCCAATCGCAACCCCTGATAGAGCTATGGTTTTCCCTGCATTCTTGTTCATAATGTAGGTGGGAGGCTTACGCGGCACTACTGACACGGAAAGCCCAAAGTCGGACTATCTGTGAGGTGAGGCAAAAGGATTTCCACCCAACCCAGATTGGCATGAGTCCAAACACCCCCGTCCAATTCAGTCGCCAAACGCGGACTCAACCCGAACAGGATTCGGGCCTGCCGGTTATCGACAGTTCGACTTCAGTGTCAGGGCGGAGGACGATACTGCTGCCTGCGTACAGTTGGCTATTGACCGACCAACGGTTCTACTCCCTTTCAACGACTCGTCTTCGGTGTCAACCTGCGGCCGCCGAAATGCAATATCTCAAGGAAAACCGCACCCCCAACCCCAAAGCCATATGAAACAATCCAGCCGCATCCTCTTTCTCGCGGCACTCATCGCCTTCATCAGCCACGCCAGCGCCCAAGTTGGCCTCTTCATCAAGCAGGGTGACAAGTTCTCCCCTGTCATAGCCATGACGGGCACCCGCCCGCAGATCATGGTCGACGGTAATGTCGTCATTCCCCAGCTGGCGGGCACCAATTATGCCTATGCGCTCGGCAAGGCCAAGGCCTACGCACCCGTCGTCTTGACCGTCAACAGGCTGTCCCTGGTGGTGCCAAGCCACAGTGGGAACCAAACGATGATTGGCGGCGAATCGGTCGACACGGAACTGAACATCATCGCAATTATCGAGTCCCCCAGACCTGTCCAGGATGTGTTCCTGGCCATCGAGGTGAAAGGTGACCAGTCCAAGTACAACACCCTGATCACGCACGAAGTCGGTAGCCTGAAATCCGGTGTCCCGGTGACCGTCAATTTCACAGCGCCCATCGCCACAGCCTTCGCCTCCTGCACCACCGTCTTCCACCTGTTCGCGGGCGGGAACGAAGTCCTCCATACCGCCATGCCATCCGGCCAAGTCGAGCGCGAGATTGACCAGATAGTCCAGAACCAGACGAACGGCGTCCTGAACGCCGCTCCCGCCCCCCTCATCTGCCCGGCCCCCGCGTACCCCGCCGGTCAGACCGGCACTGGCAAGGCCACCGTCGCCTTCACCATCACTGCAACCGGCACCGTGACCAACGCCATCCTCCAGGACGCCACCACCCCGGAATTCGGCGACGCCGCCCTCAAGGCCGTCTCCCAGTGGCGCTTCCTGCCCCGAGTAAAGGACGGCCAGCCCGTCGCCACCAGAGTCGCCCTGCCTCTCATATTCAAGCCGCCCGCGCCCTAACGAACGCCCCACTGATTCCAATGCTCTGCCGGGCTTCCAGTTGCGGAAGGGGTGGCGGCGTTACCGTCATTTAAGGCAGGAAATTCAGACTTGGCGAAAGATGAGCGGGGGGTATCAGAACGCAATCTAGCGCAATGATTTTGCGGGTTTATGGAACGCCGAAGTGGGCCGAAGCCTGAAGATGAAATTCAAGGAAATAACAGACTCCAAAGATAGCCACCCTCTGGACAAGTATCTCGCTTCGAAGTGGGAGAGCTTGGCAGAGGTGCTATCGTCGACGTTGCAGCGTGTGATGAACTATGTGTTTGTTTTGAATTCGGGGGCACTTCTTGCCACGTTGACTTATATTGCAGCCAAGCAGCAGGTGACGCGGGGAGTGCATTTCGCAATCTGGTGTTTCGTAGTTGGGACTATCCTGATCACTGTTCACGCCGCTGCGGACTATTATGGTTGCAGGAACCAGCTTAGGAGATTCCGCAGGGATATAGATTCGTTCGTGAAGAATGAAATCGATTGGGAGGTTTTGGCGGACCGGGATAATGAACGAAGAACTGGTGAGCGGATCTGGCACCTGTTGGGCTGGTTTTCAGCGGTCGCGCTCCTCATAGGATTGTTCGTTGGCATTGACAGCATCTGCCGCCGGTAATCACGAAAAGGAAACAAAGGGTAACCACACTGTTCGGCGAAATGAAAACGTCATTTCTCATCTTCGGATTGATCTGCATCAGTGGGACACTCTTGGCGGAGATCGAAGTCCGTTTCACACGTCTGACCCCCGAGATGCTCGATTCCGGCAAACTGCCATTTCAATTGATGGCGTTCGGTCCCATCGGGAGACGCGCAAAAATCAAAACGGTTCCGATGCCGAACACGAAAGAACGTTTCAACTGAAGCTCGATCATCCTGATGACGAAGCCAGCTTCACAGATTGATTTGCCAAATCAGTACTACCACCACGAGCTCCGGTCGAAGGAAGAACACCCGGCCGATTCGGTGTTAAGCAGCCAGGTGGATTTTGCCTTTGTTGTTGTCGATACCGACTTCGAGCGCTCGGATCCGAAGTGGGGAGAAAGGACCGTCGTGAATCTCTATTTTTGTCCTCTATCGGAGTTGTTGAACAAATGAGAAAGGTGCCGAACTATCCCAGCACCCGCCGTCGGGCCGCTTCCCAGCTCGAGTTGATCAGTGGTTCTTGAATGCGCCTTTGATTTCATCCAGCGAAACCCCGAGCGTCGCGCGCGCCACAGCATCCAGCGCCGATTCCGGCCCGCTCAAATGCATGGTGCGGTGGACATGCCTGAGACTTTCGCCGGGCGCCAGCGCTGCGGCCGGCGAAGAGGACTCGAGCTCATAGAAGGGTCCCATGGGCTTCGCGCCCGGCGTCGCCGGTCCGTCGTTGTAGCTGTTCGCGGCGTCGCCTCCGAAGGGATTGTCCTGCAGCTTCCAGAGGGAATTCACGTAATCGGTCACGCCGGCAGGCTGGGTGAACTGCACGAGGGTGAGCACCTGGTTGTCACCGTCGTAACTGCCCAGAATCGCCCGGCTGCGTTTGGGGTTGATGCCGATCTTGCTGCGGTACTTGCCGTCCGCCGCGAGAAAGACGACATGGTCCCTGACCACGAGCCGTTCCGCAGGAATGCTGCCGAAATAGTCCGACGTCACCTTCGCCCCGAGTTCGGATTCCGGACCGGACTTGATCGGCACCACGATGGTGGTCGCCGGCGAAGGGTTGAACATGCCCAGGATCCAGACCGAGAGCAGCCCGGTCTCCTTTTCCCAGGCATCTTTGCCCGTGTTGGTGATCCGGTTGTCCGTTTCGTACGCCACCAAGCCCACGTCCTTGACCGGCGAGACTCCCAGCGCTTTCCAGACTGCCGCGGCATCCAACAAATGGACATTGCGCACAACCTCGATCGCGAAGCGCGTCCCCGAGTAGTTGGTCAGGGTAAATTTCGCGCCGAACACCACCTGATCGCCGGATGTGCTGATCACCGTAAACGGCAGGGTGTCAAAGATCGCCGGCGTGAACCAGTTGGCGAACTCGAACTTCGCGCCTTTTCCAAAGAAGATCGAGAACTGCCCGCCTTCCGGGCCCATCCAGAAACGGTCTTCACCGCCGAAGGCATTCATGTGCGGCACCACCTTCCCGGACGTGATCAGCTCACGATTGATCCAGCCGTAACTGAAGCCGGCATCGCCCGCCGAGCCACTGGTCATGACGCGGCCCTGCCATGCCGGAACAACGGCGACTTTGGCGGCTCCCTGCTTGTTGCTAAGAATGATGACGTCGGTGTGACCCTTCAGAAACGTGGTGTCGTCGCCGAAGGTGGCGGCAGACACGCACTGAGTTAATGAGGCGGTTGCTATCATAATTGCCCAGCATGTTTTGACCGGATTCTGTT
>Ga0265323_10000831_pt1 | contig 16513 bp, 4 predicted proteins | sample 41225metaG_FD_193580 | JGI IMG/M metagenome (GOLD analysis project Ga0265323, IMG submission 193580) | Rhizosphere microbial communities from Carex aquatilis grown in University of Washington, Seatle, WA, United States - 4-12-25 metaG | ecosystem: Host-associated > Plants > Roots > Rhizosphere >...
GCCGGCGGCCCGCCCGCCCGCCACGCCGCTCGCCCTGCCCGATGCGCCACCGGTCCAGCCCGCGCCCGCCCCCGATCAGCCGCTCGCCTCCGCCACGCCCAAACCGCGTCCACGCCCGTTCCAGCCGCCCGTGGCTACGCCCACACCGCCACCGGCTGCGCCTCCGCAGCTCGACGTTTCCGCTCCGGCCATCGCCACGCCCGCCACGCCCGCGGCCGACTCGCTCGCCATCGCCAGCCTGGAGCCTTCCAGATTCACCGAGATCCCCGTGCCGCCCCCGTCGCACAGCGCGGCCTTCTCCGGCGCGCCGCAGCCTGCTCCGGAAGCCTCCGGCACGGTTGCCAGCGGCAAGACCGCCCTGGTGGTCCCCAGCCTCACTGCCGGCGGCGGCGCGCGTGACGCTCTGCCCACGCTGGCGCCCTCGCCCGAGGTGTCCGCGCGTTCCCGGCTGATGGCCGAACTGCGCACCCCGCTTTCGCCTGACCTGGGTTACCGGCCCGGCCTCAACACGCCCACAGCCCCGCGCGTCTCTTCGTCTCCCGACCCTCGCCTGAACGGCCGCGTGGTCTATGCCATGGCCATTCAGATGCCGAATGTGACCAGTTACTCCGGTAGCTGGATGGTCTGGTTCGCCGAGCGCGTTCCCCAGCCCGGGGCCGCGCCCGCCGCCGTCCGCCCGCCGGAACCCCGCCACAAAGTGGACCCCGCGTACATCCGCAGCGCCGCCGACCAGGGCATCGAGGGCGTCATCAGGCTCGCCGCCGTGATCGGCAGGGACGGCCGCGTGGACCGCATCGAACTGCTGCGTGGCATCGACAACCGCCTCGACGAGAGTGCCGTCGAAGCGCTGGGCAAGTGGCTCTTCGAGCCTGCCCTGCGGGATGGCGTGCCCATCGACGTCGATGCCGTCTTTGAAGTCCCCTTCCGTCTCGCACCCAGACCTTCCCGATGACACCCCAATTCCTGATCTTCGACGCCGACGATACGCTCTGGGAGAACAACATATACTTCGAGCGCGCCTTCGACGAATTCGTCGGCTTCCTCAGCCACTCTTCTCTGCCGCCGGCCGAGGTGCGCGCCGTTCTCGATGAGATCGAAACCGCCAACAACCGGATCCACGGGTACGGCACGCTCAACTTCGCCCGCAATCTCCGCCAGACCTACGAGCGCCTTGCCGAGCGCAAGGTTTGCGAGCGCGACCTGCGCACCGTCATCGGATTCGCCGAGCGGATACTGGAAGCACCCATGGAGGTGATCGACGGCGTCCCCGAAACCCTGGAGCATCTCGCTTCGCGGCACCATCTTACACTCTTCACCAAGGGCCATCCCGACGAACAGCGGCTCAAGATCGACCGCTCCGGCCTGGGCCGGTTCTTCGGCCACACGGCCATCGTCAAGGAGAAGGACGCCGCGGCCTATCGTGCCCTGGCGCGCGAGCGGGCCATGCAACCCGAGATTGCCTGGATGATCGGCAACAGCCCGAAGTCCGACGTCAACGCCGCGCTGGAGGCCGGGCTGAACGCCGTATTCGTGCCGCATGCCCACACCTGGGTGCTGGAGAAGCAGGACCTGCGCCCGGGGAAGGGCCGGTTGCTGGTGCTGGAGTCTATCGCGGACCTCCGCACCTGGTTCTGACGGGCACCCACCAAAAGCAAGAGGCAGGGCCGAAGCCCTGCCTCTGTTAGTCCGGGATTTCCGGGTTACTAGTTGATGTTGACCGTCACTGCGTTGGCAGCCTGGCCGTTCACCGAGAGCAGGATCGTAACCGGCCCGCCCGCGCCCTTCAAGCTGCTGGGCAGTTGCAGGTCGATCTGGTCCAGACCCGGATACTGCGGCTGGGCTCCGGCATACAGCACCGTAACCGACTGGCCGTTGATGGTTGCCGTCACCGTGCCGTTGCCGGCATACCGCACGCCGGTTCCGTAAAGTTCGACGGCGTAGGTGTCGCCGGCCACCATGGTGAGCGGGTTGGCCGCCCAGGTGCCGGTCGAGCCGTTGTAAACCGCCGTGTTGGTGCGCGTCGCAACGCCTGCTGGTGTGACATCCACAAACAGGGCCTGCGCCACTCCCATACCGTTCTGGTTAGCCGTGAAGATGCCCGGCGCCGTGCTGGTCACCAGGATCACCCCGGAGGCCGCGCCTCCGTTGCTGTTGTTCACAGTCACGGTCGCCAGCCCGATGGCGGTGTTGGTCGGCATGTCGAAGTTGATCTGCGACGGCGAGACGAAGTACAGACCCGCCTGCCGTGCGATACCCTGGCTATCCGTCACCGTTACCGTAACTCCGGCAAGGGAGTTAGGCAGCGGCAGGCTGGGTGCCACCAGGGTCGTGTTCACGATGCCCGTCACGAAGATCGCGGCGGCGCCGTCCGGGGCGAAGTTGGTGCCCATGTAGCTGGCGCCATTCAGCACCGAGATGCTGTTGCCGTTCACCACCTCCGACTGAGCCTGCGAGGCGCTGCTGGCGAAGTTGGCATCACCCTGATAGGTGGCTACCAGGAGCCGCGGGGCGCTGGACTGGTTCACCTTGTTGGTCGTCAACGTCGCGGTCAGTACATTGCCCGTCGAGCCGAGGATCACCGTGCCCAGAACCGTGCCGCTGGTCGCGTCGGTAAAGACCACGTTGCCGCTCGGCACACCCGCGCCTGGCGTCGGCACTACAACCACCGCTGTCAGCACGATCTGGTTGCCGGAGCTGGTGGCGGCCGGATTCACCGCCAGGGTCGTCGTGGTCGGCGCCTTGTTGACAATCTGAGTCAGGGCCGGCGAGGAACTGGAACTGAAGCTCGCGCCGCCCACGTAGCTGGCGATGATGTTATGCGTGCCGACCGGGAGGGTCGGGATCGTGATCTGAACGGTTCCGTTGTTGATCGACACCGCGTTGCCCAGGGCCACCGCGTTGTCGAACAACTGCACCGTGCCGGTAGCGGGTACCGTGCCGGGGTAGGCCACGGCGCTGCTCACCGTGAAGGTAACCGCCTGTCCGTAGACCGAAGGATCGGCCGAGGAGACCACCGTCGTATTAGTGATCGCCGGGCTCACGATAACGGCTATGTACGAGGAGTTGGCGCTGGTCCAGACACCGTCTCCGGGGTACATCGCATTGAGGTTGTGGTTGCCGGCCGTCAGCGTGCCGGAGCATGCCAGGCTCGGGAAGGTAAAGGAAGCCACACCGGCCTGTACGCTGCTCACGCAGATCACGTTAGACCCATCCAGCAGGGTTACCTGGCCCGAAGGCTGGTTGACGCCGGCGGGAGCGGTCGGACTGATCGTCGCCACGAAGGTCAGCGGCTGGCTGGCAACCGCCGAGGTAGCGCTCGCAGTAAGGGTCAGGGCGGACGGCACCTTAGTCACCGTCACGGAAACAATCTGACCCTCCGTGGGCTGGAAGTTAGCGTCGCCCTGGTACTGGGCGGAGATCGGGTGCACGCCCACGCCCAGGCTCGGAGCCACGAAGGTGGCGACCCCGTTAACCAGAGGAGTCGCGCTCGTAAGTCCGGGTTGACCGTTCAGGCTGATGCTTCCGTCGAAGAAGACTACGTTGCCGGTGGGCAGCACGGTAGTAGATGGCGGAATCGCCGTCACCGTAGCTGTAACCGTTACCGCGCCCCCCACGATGACGGGGTTCGGGCTGGCCGTCATGGCAATCACCGTGGTCGCCTTGTTCATGGCTTGGGTCCACACAGGCGAGGTGTTGTTGAGGTAGTTACCGTCGCCGGAGTAGTACGCATAAACCTGCATGGTGGTCAGTGACAGGTTCAGCGACACGAGCATGGATGGAGTCATGACCAGCGTTGCCTGGTAGGTGTTCGGAGCGCTGTTCTGCCCCGGAACCGTGTTCAGCGGGCTGGTTCCCAGAGTAACCATGTTGCCGCCGAGGGTCGTATAGAACTGGATGGTGCCGCTGGGCTGTGTGATTACCGTGCTGCCCACGCTGCCCGGAGGCGTCACCGACACTACCGCGGTGAAGGTGATGGACTGGGTTGCCAGGCCCGCCTGGGCGCTGGAGCTGAGCGACACTGTAGTCCCTGCCTTGGCGACCGTGATGCTCAGCGTACCGCTCATGGGCGCCGAGACATAATTCGCATCGCCGTTGTACACGGCAGTAATCGCATCCACTCCGACCGCCAGGGCCGGAACGCTGGTGGCGGTGGTCGGGAGAACCAGCGTCGCCGTGGAAACGCCGTAGGCCGAGACCACGTTAGCCGTGCCGACAACCGAACCGTTGCTGGAGAAGGTGACCGTGCCGCCGGGCAGGTTGCTGCTGCCGGCGATAGTGGTCGGCGGCGTAATCGTCGCCGTCAGGGTTTCCGGCTGATAGAACACCGGACTCGTCACGCTCGGGACTACCGAGACGGTCGGAGTCGCCTTCGTGACGGTAAGTTGCGAGCCACCCGAAGTGCTGGTGGTGTAGTTCGGGTCCGTGTTGGTGAACACGGCGATGATGCTGTGCGCAGTCTCGATGTTCGGACCGATGAGCCCGCCACCGGGGAGCGCGGCGATGGTGATCGCGGCACCGCCGCCAGACACCGTGCCCGTTCCGAGCAGGTTGGCGGGAACCGCCGATCCATCGTAGAAGGCAATCGAGTCGCTAGCGGCGAACCGGCTAAAGCCAGCGGCGGCCGGGGCAACCGGCGAGACCGTGGAGGAGATGGTTACCGATCCGGAGAAGCTTACCGACGAAGCGGACACCGAATTCACCGTGAAGGTGGGCACCGAGACCTGCGTGGATGCCTTCGACACCGTGAGATTCGCCCCGGTCAGCGTCGGCGACGTGCCGCCCGAGTAGTTGTTGTCGGTCAGATACTGCGCCGTGATCTGATGGCCGCCCACGATCAGCGTGTTGACGCCGGTCAGGGTCCCCGTCAGGGTCGTTCCCGAGTGAGTTGGAACGCCGGTGCCGATCACCGTCGTGCCGTCCAGGAACTGAACCACTCCGGTGGGCCATCCGCCGTACAGGCTGACCGCGTCCTTCGGAGTTACCGTGGCCGTAAGCGTGATGCTCTCCGAGTACACCGGAGTGCCGTCGGAACTGTTGACGGCCGACACCGTGACCTGCTCGGGCGCCACGACGAAATTCAACACGCCGGAGTCCCCGTTGGAGTAGTTATGGTCTGCCGAACTGAATACCGCCGTGAAGGCGTAGTTGCCGGGAACATAGGTCGTCCCCTGCAGGATGAACGTAGCCGAGGACTGGCCGTTGTTCGGAGCCGACAGGGCCGCCAGGCTCATCGTCGCGAGCTGGTTGGCGGGAACCGCTATGTTGCCGTTGTAGATCGCCACCGTACCGGCCGGTGCCGGCGCGTTGGTCTGACCCGTCGGGTTGGTCACCGTCACCGTCAGCGAAATCTGCTGGCCGTAAACGGAGGTGCTGCCCGCGTTGCTGGTCGTCAGCACGATGCCGGGACCCGGCGAGCCGATGTAGTGTGTGAGCGCGGTCGTGCTGGTCGCGGTATTGACGTCGCCCGAGTAAGTCGCCGTGATGACGTACGATGCCGTGGCAGCCGTCGGGAAGGTGTAGGTGCAGCTTGCGGTCCCGGTGGTGGCGTTGACCACGGATAGAGCGGCCGTCAGGCAGCCCGCGGGCAGCGTGTTGGTGGACCCATTGCTGAAGAGCACCGTGCCGCCGGGCGAGGCCACGCCCGGAGCGGTCACGCTCACGGTCGCCGTAAAGGTCACGCTGACTCCGGCCGAAGAGGTATTGCTCGGGGCGGAATCGATCAGCACCGTCTGAGTGGCGGCCGGATTGACCGTCAGGTTCTCATCGACGCTGGTAAAGGTATAGCTTGTATCGACGCCGTTGACCACCCTGACATCGTGGATGGTGGACGCTCCAGCCGTCGCGCCGAGCTTGTTGGCCGTCGTCGCCGCCACCGTGCAGGTGGCCGTGCCGGCCGTGAAGGTCAAGCCGCAAATGTCTCCGCCGGAATTGATGTCCCGGAGGGTCGCCGTGCCCGCCACCGGAGTGCTGTTCACCGAGGTGGTGGTCACGGTAAAGGTTACGCTCTGGCCGTAACTCAACGGACTGGCCGGGTTGGAGGTGACCGTAGCGTTGGTGTTCGTCTTCGTGATCACCTGAGTCGCGGCCGTGGACACCGCGCTCTGCGCATAGTTCGTGTCGCCGTTGTACTGCGCATTGATGTTGGTGTGGCTGTTGACCGACAGCGTCGAGACGGTCACGGAATAGGTGCCCGGTCCATTGACTGTCGCGGTCCCAATCGGGGTAGAGCCATCGTAGAACGTGATGGTTTGGGACGCAGGGATGAAGCCCGTGCCGCTATCGCCAGGGGCGGTGATCGAGAGCACCGTCTGGAGCGTGACGGGCGCACCGAAAGCGGTGCTGGTCTGCGTGACTACCTGGCTCACGGTTGTCGCGGCCTTCGCGATTACCGGCGCCAGCACGTTGCTGGTGCTGGCCGCGTAACCCGGCGTCTGACTGTTCGACGGCACGTAGGTCGCGGTGATGCTATGAGACGCCGGTTGCGGCGCCAGGATCGAGATGGTAATGGCCGCGGTACTGGTCGTGGCGGTCGCCGACGCCAGCGCGGCGCTGCCGATCAGCGCGCCGCCGTCGTAGAACTGGATCGTGCCCTGAGGATACGGGCTCGATCCGCCCGCCGTCGCGGCCATCGTGGCCGTGAAGGTCAGCGCTTCGCCGTAGCAGTAAGTGGTATTGCCCGTGCAGCCAAGCGCCCCGCTAGTGATCGCCAGAGTGTTGGTCGTCGGGTTCGCGCCCACCGTGATCGTCGTCGAAGGCGACATCGCGCTGCCGAGGTAGTTCCCGTCGGTGCCCACTACGTATTGGGCAGTGACGGCGTAGATGCCGTTGGTGGCCGGAGTCCAGGTGCATGAGTATACATACCCGGTCAGACCCGGCGAGGCGCAGGTGATGGCGGTTTGCGCGCCGCCCGCCGGCGTGTAGTAGAAGTTCATCGCACCGTTCTGCGCCGCCGTGCCGCCTGGAACCGTGTACTGCGGAACCAGGGTGGCCGTGAGGACGACAGCCGTGCCGGCCGTGACCGAGCTCAGATTCGAGCCGATGGTAACGGTAGTCGGATCGGCGGTGATGTTATGCCCAAACACCGGATTCCCGCTGCTGTCGCTGGACGAATAATTGGTGTCCCCGGAGTAGAGGACCACAATGTTCGCCAGCGTCCCGACAGGCTGGGTGGTCAGTGTAAGGGTCGCGACGCCCGTGCCGGGGTGTCCCTGAGGAGCGAAGCCGCGCAGCCCCGACATCGGACTCCGCAGTGCGGGCGCCAGACCGGCTGAGAGCGTAACCGTTCCCAGGCTGCTTCCGGCGATTCCGTTGTACTTGAACGTGACCGTCCCCGTCGGTACCGCGGCGCCGGAAACGCCCGTGACCGTCGCGGTCAGGACGATCGGTTGACCCAGGGCCGACGTGCCCACCGGGCTATCCGTCACCGTCGTGCTGGTGGGAGCCGCCGTGGCTATCGTGATGGGACCGGCCGGATTGGGATTGCTGGCCGTGCTGAGGGCGTAGTTCGCGTCGCCGGCGTAGTTCACCGTGTAGAAGTGGTTGCCACCGGCCGGAGTGATCGCGTTGAAGTTGCAAACCAGCGGAGTGCCCGTGCAAGCCGTCAGGTTCGTGGTGCCCAGAACCGTGCTGCCTTCCGACAGGACGACGCTTCCGGTCGGGGCCGAGTAGGTGCCCGAGCGGCCCGTGGTCGTGACCGCAAGCTGAGTGCTCAGCACGATCGCGCTGCCGAAGGTGGGCGTTCCCGATGCTACGGCCGGAGCGGTAAGAGTTGTAACATCCTGGCTAACCGTCACGCCCGTGGCCGTGCTGGAACTGCCTGCGTAGGTCACCGCATCGGCGCCTCCCGGCACGAAGACCGCTTTGATGCTGTGCGATCCGGGCGCCAGGTTCGAAATCGCCACGCCGCCGGCGGCGGCGGATAGGGAAACGGTGGTGATAGGCGTGCTGTAATCCACGAACTGGATCGCGTCGGCAACGGCCGCTGGGGCCGGGGCGGATCCGCCGGCCGCAACCGTAGCCGTGAGAGTGACCGGCTGCCCGTAGGCCGTCGAGGTCGGGGCCACGCCCAGGGTGGTCGTGGTGGTGACCGCGTTGACGGTGATGGTAATTGCCGGTGACACCGGGCTGGTGGCGAAATTGGCATCCGTGCCTGTGGTGTACTGGGCCGTGATGCTGTGCGACCCGGTGGCCGCCGGAGTCCAAACGTAGGTGCCCACAAAGGTGATGCTGGTACCGTTGGTGACAGCGGTGCCGATGCTGCTCCCGTTATCGAAGAACGTGATCGTTCCGCCGCTCGGTACCTGCGCCGCCGGTGGCGCGTAGGTCGGGGTGATGGTGCCCGTCAGGGTCACCGAGGAGCCCACATTCACGCTGGACAGGCTGGAAGTGACCGCAACCGTAGTCGGGTCCTGGTTCACGGTATAGGACAGCCCTGTGTTGGCGCTGGTGTTGTAGTTGGGGTCCCCGCCGTAGTTCGCAGTCAGGCTGTTGGTATGCGCGCCCAACGTCAGCGTATTCACGCCGGAGAGCACCGCTACGCCGGATAGGTTTAGAGTTGCCGTGCCCAGAACCGTGACGCCGTCCTTGAATGTGACAGTGCCGGTCGGAACCGCGCCGCCCACCGTTCCCGTAACAGTCGCGGTGAAGGTCACCGCCTGACCCAGCGCGGAGGACCCTGCCGGATTCAGCGCCAGAGCAGTCGAGCTGTTGGCCATGGTCACGGCGATCGGCGTGCCGTCGGTGGCGGTGCTGGTGGCGTAGTTCGTGTCGCCGCTGTATAGCACCGTATAAGTGTGGTTGCCGACGCTCGGAGTGATCGAGTTGAAGGTGCAAGTCACCGGGCTGCCGGTGCAGGACGGCGTTCCCAGCGTCGCGGTTCCCAGGACGGTGGAGCCTTCCTTAAGTTGGACGGTCCCGCTGGGCGCCGAGAAGGGGCCTACGCCCTGAGACGAGCTGACCGAGAACTGCGAGGTCAATACCACCGGGCTCCCGTAAGACAGGGTGCTGACGGTGGCCGGGGCGGTTACCGCTGTGGTGGCCTGGTTGACCTGGAAGGGCGACGCCGAGCTGGTGCTGGTGGTGTAATTCAGGTTGCCGCCCGCCGGCACGTACTTGCCCGTAACGCTGTAGGTACCCGGAGCCAGGTTGAAGAGCTTGATCAACGTCGTGCTTGCCGGAGGCGCGGAGACCGGCAAAACCCCGGTGGCCAGGACGGCGGCGTTGTTCAGGAACTGCACGGTGTCGCCGCTGGTAAGTGCAGCCGTCGGAGACCCGGTAGCCGCCGAAACGGTGGCCTGGAAGTCTACCTCCTGCCCGTAGGTGGTCGGGCTGGTCCCCAGGCTCCCCAGAGCGGTGGTGGTCGCGACCGCGGCGATGGTTTCTGTCAACGAGGCGCTGCTGCCCGCAATGTTGGCGCCGGCGGCCGGCGGGTTGTAAGTCGCCGTGATGGTGTGGGAGCCGGATCCAAGCTGGCTGATGCCGTTGTAGGTGATGGGGCAGGTGGCGGTATAGGGGCTGCCGCTCAGGGCCACGGTGGCGCACAGAGTGGAAGCGCCGACGCTATCCGTGAAGGTCACGGTGCCGCCGGTCAGGCCGTTGGGCAGGGTAACCTGCGCCGTGTAAGTGACCAGGGCTCCGTAAGCAGCCGACTGCTGGCTGGAGCTGATGGCGGTGGCCGAAGTGGCCTGCGTAACCGTGTAAGTGGTCGAGCCGGTCGTGCCAACGGCGAAGTTCGTGTCGCCGCCGTAAGTCACCGTCACCGTAACCGGGCTCTGCGCAACCGTCTTCGGGGTCGTCAGAGAGTTCCAGTTGGCGACGCCGCCGGAAAGCGCAATCGAGCCGCTGGTGTTCGTCCCATCGCTGAATACCACGGTTCCGGTGGGCGCCAGGCCGCTGCCGGAATTCGCAGGAGGAGCCGAAACCTGCGCCGTGTAAGTGATCCCCGCGCCGTAGGAAATCGTTGCCGACGGGTTGGTGGTCACCTTAACCACGGCGGTCGATTGAGCGACCGAAAACGTCGTCGAAGGCGAGTTCGTGGTGGAGAAGAAGTTGCCATCCCCGGAGTAGCTGATGGTGAGGGTGTGAGAGCCGGCGGTCAACCCGCCATTCACCGTCACGTTGAAAGTGGTGGCGCCGCCCGAGAGGGATTGCGCAACGCCGTACTGAGTCCCGCCTTCCCACAGCGTCACGGTGCCGGTTGGAAACACATTGGCGCCAACCGAACTGGAGGTCACGCCAACCTGGAACGATGCGCCAGCGCCTACGCTATTGGGCGAAACGTTCAACGTGAAGGCCGGATTCGCCTTGGTAACGTTAACCCCGGTAGTGCCGGAGCTCGAGGTCAGGAACGGGCTGGTCGTGGGAGTGGGCGTGAAGACCGCCTGCAGGCTATGGTTGGCTACGGACAGGTTGTTGACGGTAGCCGTCGCGACGCCGCCGCTGCCGGAGTTATTGACGGCAATGGGACCCGCCAAAGCTACCGGAGTCCCGGTAACGTCATAGAATGTGATGGTCCCCTGACCGGTGCCCGGATAGGACATTGCCGCCGTGGTCGTGCCGGTCAACAGGAACGACGTGCCGTAAGTCCCGCCCCCGGGGGATACCGTTAGAACCGTGGTCGTGGGTAGACCGTTGACGGTGTAGCTCGCGCTCGCCTGACTGTCGCCGGCGATTGTCGTGTCGCCCGAGAAGTAGGAAATCACGATGGTGTGCGTGCCGACCGCCATCGAAGTACCGGAATACAAAATCAGTCCGCTGCCATCCAGGGTGAATGTCTGCAGGGCATATACGCCATCGACGAAGAGCTGCGCGGTGCCGCTGGCGGCCAGAACGGAGTAGGATCCACTCACTACCACGTTCGCCGGAGCGGTGGCGGGGCTGGCCGGATTGAAGCCGATGAGGATGGGAAGGGGAGCCGCGGAATCCGTGAAGGTCGTCTGCGCGACCGACTGGCTGCCCGTGGCGCTCATCAGGAACTTCATCCCGAGGTGGCTCTGATCGATGTGGAATCCGGAGATCTGAATGCGCCCGGCTGCGTCGGCCTGCGCCGAAGCGCTGAACTCGACGCTGTGCCGGTCCGCCGGAAGAGCCGTCACGTTGATGGATACCGTCTCACCGGGTCTCCAGCCGGCGCCCGTCATGGCTACCGTCGATCCGGGGGAGTAGTCCGGCTTGTCGGTGCCGATGGTGGCGAAACCGTAAACCTCGCTGCCAGCCAGGAAGCCGGAGCCGTTCCGGCCGCCGGCCACGACCACCGCGCCGCGCAGCATCTGCGAACTGGCCTGGCCGCTGCGGGCGGTATTCATCGAAGCGGCGGGGATGAACCGGCCGGCCCAGAAAGGATACTGCTCGGAAGTGGAGAGCACGTTCTTGCCGTCGGTACCGCCGACGATCAGTACGGCGCCGTTGCCGGCGAGCGCATAGGCCTGGTGACCGGCGCGAGCCGTCGTCATATCCGGCCCGGCGGCGCTTTCGCCCTTCACCGCGTCGAAGACTTCCGTGGACGCCAGCACTCTGCCGTCAGCGTCGTAACCACCGGCCATCAGGACGGTGCCATCCAGCAGGGTGGCGGCGCTCAACTGGCTGCGCGCGGCGAGCATCGTACCCGCCGCCGTGACTGTCTGGCTGCGGGAGTCGAAGATATCCACCGCGGAAACCGCCGACTTGCCGTCATTGCCGCCGGCGATCAGGATGCGGCCCGCGCCGATGGCGGTCATCGCGAAATCCTTGCGCGGCGACGACAGCGAACCGGCCTGCACGAAAGTATTGGCCGTCGAATACAGTTCCACTGAATCGGTGAGCTCGCCGTTGGAGGAGCCGCCGGCGATCATCACCGCGCCCCAGGGCGTCAACAGGGCTCCATGCCCGCTGCGGGCAACCGACATATCGGCGGCCGCGCTCCATGCGCCCGCCACCGGATCGAAAACCTCGGCGCTGGCAAGGTCTCGCGTGCCGTCGTTGCCCCCGGCCACCAGAACATGGCCGTTCTGCATGACGGTGCACGACGCGTTGGCGCGCGCCTGCAACATAGGCGGACCGGACACGAACGTGCCGTTGGCGCTGTACAACTCAACCGCTGAGACTGCTCCAGCCACGCCGGTACCGCCGGCGACCAAAACTCTGCCATCCGGCAGAAGTGCGGAGCAAGCCGATGCCCTGGCGGTTGCCATGTCGGCAGTTGGGGTCCACCGATTGATGGCCGGCCCCGACGTTTGAGCGGTGAGGAAAATCATCCACGCCGCGAAAACCAGTCCGAATAATCCGATCAGATACTTTGCGTAGCGTCGCACTAGAAGCCTCCGGTAGTGATCAAAAAAATATTGCGTTCATTAACATAATCATGTCATCCATGGTGATGTCAACTTTTTTTCGTCCAATCGCTCGAAAACGGCTAAAGGTTCAACAGTTCTAGTACCAAACTAGGGAATCCACCTAGATATCTCATAAAAATAGGGTTACAGATGGTCGGGAGATTCCCCGAGATTCGCGGCGAGGCCGACGGGTCCAAATCGCAAGAACTGTGAGGGGAATTACAGAATCACACCAATACAATTGAATTACTTACCGGAGATGGGGGGTTTTCAATTCCAGCCCAGCCCCCCGGGCTTGGCCGAGTTTAGGCCATTCCGTTCCCAAACGCAAGCAATTTCGCTCCAGTTGCGTTTCCCGGCTTCCGCCGGCAGGGCGAAGGGGTCGGGCTACTGGTCGGAGCGGTGCTGGCGCTCATATGCCGTTTTCAGATACCTGGCAGCCTCTTCCTGAGCGCCCTGGGTATTGTCTTTGGTGCGGATGGCCTGGTTGTACTCGTTCACCGCCCGGTCGCGCTGGCCGCTCACATCGTAGATCTTCCCCAGGTTGATATGCGACCAGACCTCGGTCCACTTGGGCTCCAGGTTGCCGTCTATGGCGGAACGGAACTCGTTGGCGGCGGGCCACCAGTTGCCCTGCAGGAAGTAGACCTCCCCGATGCGGTAATGCGCCAGCGAGCTGTTGCGCGTGGTCTCCAGCGCCTTCTGGTACTCCTTGATGGCATCCACGAACTCGCTCAATTCGGCGTACTGCTCGCCGCGGCGGATCGCCACCGACACCCGGATCTGGGGGCTGAAGCGCAGCAGCTTGCCGTTGGGATCGATGCCGATGGCCTTGGGCTTGCCGAAGGTGTCCACGGAAAACTCCGAAGAGGTGCCGGACACTTCCACACGCTGGAACTCGGGGTCGCCTTCGGTCTCCACCTTCAGTTCGACCGGCATGCGGAAGGTGTCCACATCCTGGCCGATCTTGCCCATCACCCGGAAACCCTTCTTCTCCTGCCCGGCGCCGCCCAGCCGGTAGACGGTGTAGTCGAGTTTGAACTCGGGAACGCCCGAGGACTCGATCCACTGGATGAAGAAGTAGTCCATCTTGTTGCCCGTAACCTCGTCGGCCACCTGGCGGAGGCCGTCCGTGTTGACGCTCTTCCAGGCGTTGCGCTGGGCAAATTCCTTGAGGATTTTGAAGAACGCCTCGTCCCCGGTTACATAGCGCAGCATCTGCGCCACCACCGCCCCCTTGCTGCCGGTCAGCGCCCACATTTCCGGCGAGTAGTCTTCCAGGCGGGAAGACTGGATCACCGGCAGGGTATCCACCGTGAGCGCTTCCACGCGCAGGAGCTGAAGCTGCGACTCCATGGCGCCGGCCCCCACCTGGTGCTCCGTCCATAGCAATTCCGAATAGGCGGCCAGGCCGTTCTCAATCCACAGGTGATTGCGCGTGGCGGGCGAAACCAGCTCCTCCCACCACTGCCGCGCCACTTCGTTGGCCACCAGGCGGCTGGAAACCTGCCGTGTGATGCCCCGCGGCGATAGAAACACCATCCCCGGCGCGGCGTACCCGTTGGGCGCGCCCGTCTCGGTCTCGATCACCGTGAGATCGGCGTAGGGGGGCAATCCGAAAAGCCCCGAGAAATGCGCCATGGCCTTGCCCACTTCCTGCCCGTAGGCCTGGGCCAGGTCGTTTTCCGGCTGGCGGAAATAGAGCGTGGTGTTGATGCCGCCCTCGGAGACCTTGACGGGCGGGTCCTTCATGACCGCGATGCTGCCCGGAAACGAGGCGCGGCTCATCTTGAACTCGAACAGGTTCTTATCGCCCTCAGGGGTGCGGGAATCGATGCCGCTCCCGGCCACGGTGTAGCCCGCCGGCACGGTGATGCGCATATCGGCGGCAAAGCGCCCGGTCGTGTATCCCAGAACCGGGAACCAGCGGGCCGGATACAGCAGGAACGCGTAATCCGGGTGGATGGCGGCGAAGCGGATGCCGAACACCGGGGAATCCTCGGCGCCCGTCAGCTTGCCCTCGTAATAGAACACGGCCGTCGAAACCTGGCCCTTGGCCAGGGGCGGCTGCAAAGTGAGCCGCACCGTGAAATCCTGCTGGTTCCGCGACGTCTCGATGGGCTTGCCCGCCCCATCCTCCACCCGTGACAGGTTGAGGGCGTTGTTCAGCTCGAAGCTGACGGCCGAAATGTTATCGTCGGCGGCCACGAAGCGCACGGCCGCCTTGGCGGTGATCGATTGAGCACTGGGGGAGATATCGGCATCGATGGTGTAGTCCTGTACGTCGATGCGGGCGCGCCGCTGCGGCTCCTGGGCGGGGGCGGGGGCGGACGCGGCAAGCGCCAGCGCCAGCAGGCTCAGCAAGGGCAGAGGGCCCCGGAGAATACGAGGATCACGAAACATGTGCGGCTTCTCCTTGCAGAATTTCATAGATGACGGCGGCGGCGCGGGCAGCCGGACAGGCGGCTGAGGCCGCTTCCGGCTCAGCTCCCCCGCCCGCTTCCAGGCTCCTGCGGACCTCCGCCAGGCCGGCCACCATGCGGGCCCGGGCCGATGCATCGTCCAGCAGCAGGCGCGCTTCGGCGGCGATGCGCGGGCCGGTCATCTGGCTCTGCATGAGCTCCGGCACCACCGCGCGCCCGGCAATCAGGTTCACCATGGAATAGAACGGTACGCTCACCAGCCACTTCCCCAGCAGCCAACTGGCGGCGGTCACGCGGTAAAACGAAACCATGGGAGTGCCCAGCAGCGCCGCCTCCACGGTGACGGTGCCGCTGGCGGCCAGCGCCAGCGTGGCGTGCCCCATCGCGTCCCAGCTTTCCCCTTCAATCACCCGAATGGCTGTCCCCCTGGTATGCTCCCGGAAAAACTCAACCCCGGTGGTCGCCGAGGCCGGCAGGACGAAGTTCATCTCCCGCTCCCGGCTCAAAATCCGCACCGCCTCCGCCAGTGCCGGCAGATGGCGCCCGGCCTCCCCGCGGCGGCTCCCGGGGAGCACCGCAATTAATGGACGGCCCGCGGTCAGCCCGTGTTTCGTAAAAAACTCGTCCCGGGAAAGCGCGGGCTTCACCAGGCCGGCCAGGGGATGTCCGATATACATCGCCGGCACCCCCGCTTCGCGGAAGAACTTCTCTTCGAAGGGAAAGATGCACAGCAGGCGGTTGAGGGTACGCCGCATAGCCTTGACCCTCCCCTTCCGCCAGGCCCAGGCCTGCGGCGCCACCAGGTAAACCACCGGCACGCCCTGTAGCGCCAGGCGGCGCGCCACCCGCAGGTGGAAATCCGGGGAGTCCGTAAGCAGGGCGAGATCCGGCAACGTCTCGCGCGCCGCCCGCAGCAGTTTGCGGTACTCGCGGTAGACGCGAACCAGGTCCGGCACCACTTCCAGCAGGCCCACCACCGCCAGGCTGGCGGCGTCCACCACCGTCCGCACCCCCGCCGCACGCAGGCGCGGCCCGGTGCACCCGAAGAACTCGGCATCCGGAAACCGGCGGCGGAGTTCGCCCACCACCAGCGAAGCGTAGAGGTCCCCGGAGGCTTCTCCAGCCGATACGAGGATGCGCGGGGGACGGTTCACGGTTGACTGTCTCCAGTTTACAGTCCCGGCGGCGCGCGCGGGCGGCTACTGGCCGACCGCCAGATTCCCCACCCACAACGTATTCGGCCCGGCGTCGGCGCCCGACACGTCCAGGATGGCGATGGTGCGCCAGTGGGCCGGATCGAAGTGGCCGGTCCCCTGGAAATCGTCGAGTTTCAGGTCGAGGTGGAAAACTTCGCGTCCTCCGGGCGGATAGACCGGCATGGTGAAGCGCGGGCCGCTGCCGCCGCCCGGCTGGGTCATTTCCACAACCAGCATGAGCGAGGTTTCGCGCTCGGAGGCAATATCCAGCAGCAGCCGCTTGGGCGCCGCCAGGGCCGGCGCGGCAAATCGCCGCACCAGCACGTCGAGCTGTTGCCCGGTCGGCTGGTAGGAGGCCTGCAGGGCGTCCGCACCCAGCGGGCCACTGGCCGGGCTGAGCTTCAAATCCATCTCGCCGGGCGTGATCCATTGCAGAAACCCGCGGTGCGGGATGTCGCTGGGCGCGATCCCCACGGCCGACGGCCCGCGGGACGGGATGTCGATCGCGATCCCCGCAGCCGACGGCGCGCGGGTCGGGACGTCGCTGGGCGCGATCCCCACGGCCGACGGCCCGCGGGACGGGATG
>Ga0265323_10000832_pt1 | contig 16494 bp, 17 predicted proteins | sample 41225metaG_FD_193580 | JGI IMG/M metagenome (GOLD analysis project Ga0265323, IMG submission 193580) | Rhizosphere microbial communities from Carex aquatilis grown in University of Washington, Seatle, WA, United States - 4-12-25 metaG | ecosystem: Host-associated > Plants > Roots > Rhizosphere...
CATAAACCCAATACCTGCTGCAGCTATGCCAATACCCGTACCAATTCCTAATGCAGCTAGTGCTAACATTCCTAATCCTACTGTACTTGCTTCTGCTGCCACACCAATAACAATAATTGAAGCAGCAAGTGCTGCTCCACCAAGTACAAACCATCCTAATGATTTAACAACATCTTTTAATGTTTTTGCTTGTTCTGGTGTTAATTTACTCATTGCATCTGCAAGTTTACTAACTCCTTCTGCAGCTATGCCAATACCTGCACCAACACCTAATGCTGCCATACCAACACCAGCACCAATACCTGCTGCAGCACCACCACTAATTCCTTTACTAGCAGTACCACCTTTAATTGTTTCACTAAGAGTGCCACCACCTTTTGCACCACCAAATTTACCAATATTACCTATTTTACCACCTAAACCACTTTTTATAAAACTATCAATAGAATTTTTTAATCCAATAGATGCCACTTTCCATACACTACCTGCAACAATTAATAGTCCAGCAGCTTTCCACCAACCATTAGAACCTTTAGTAAATTCACCAATCCAATCAGCTATCTTAGCAACAGGTTTTAACATAGTATTAATACCATGTAACATTGGTAATAATGCTGCCTTTAATTCATTAATAGTTGCTTTAAACACCTCATCAAATGTTTGTGCTTGTTTTGCACGTTCTTTTAAACTAACAGTTTCTTTAACAAAACTTTTGGCTTGGTCTTGCGTTAAACTACTAATATCTCTCATTTGACCTGCAAGTAAAACTTGAAATTTACCAGTTTTAGTATCAAATTGAGCAGCACCTTGAATAAGTTCCTTTTCTCGGTCAGTTAAACCCATACCTTGCAATTTATCTGCCATCATAGATATATCAAGTTGTCTTAATGCTATTGTTTTCATCTCATCTGCACTAATATTTAATGCTTTACCAACTTGAGTAAGTCTATCCATGTCAGCAGGACTTATAAACTTTTGAAATGTACCATCACTATTTTTTCTTAAAGTAGCAATACCTTTAGTTAATTCACCAATTTTTAGTTGTAATTTAGCTGGATCATTACGAGCTAAAAATAGTGTTTCAAACATATCCATTTTTGCAAATTCACCACCCATAACTTGTAATTGAGCTACCATACCAATTGCACCTTCAAGTGTTCTCGCAGTATCTGCTGCATTTAATGCTGAATCAATACTAATTTTGAATTTTTCAGCATATTGTGCCATTTGAGCAAAACCTTTTACTCCTTGTTGAAATGTATATCCTTGTAACTTTTTAAAATTATCACTAATATTTTTAAGTACTTTAGTTGTATTAACACCCATTCTTTCAGACGTGTCAACAACACCTTGAACATAATCCATTGTAGAATGAGCATCAATACCCATCAATTCGAATTGAGCACCAAGTTTTGTAGCTTGTTCAACACCAAGACCAGTACCCTTACCAATCATTTCAATATCATTAACCATTTCTGCAGATAAAACACGTGCCCTACCAGTTTCATCAGCATATCCTTCCATTATTCCTTGAATATCTTCAAGGCTACCACCTAATCTTGCAACAAAACCAGCAGATTGTTCAAACGAACCTCGCATCATTTCTGCTTTAATCCCAGACATTCCAAGATTAAGAATAGTACTTTTAATAATTTTATCTTGTGATTGTAAAAATGTCCATGCTTCTTTTAAAGCATTAGCTAATGCACCAGCTAAATCAACAAGTCTTTCTCTAGCTTTTATTTCTTTTTGAAGTTGTTTATTAATTTCATCTTGTTGCTTAGATAATTTTTTTAATGTATCATATTCATTATTTTGTAATTTAACTAAATCATTTAATGCTTTTTTTTGTTTATTATTTAAATCATTATAATTTTGTTGTAATTGATTAATAAGTGATTGTCTATCACTCCTTCTTTCTTGTAAATCAGCGAGTTGTTTCTCAATATCTAAATTACTTTTATATTCAGTTTGTAGTTCCTTAGTTAAATTAAGGAGTTCTTTCATTGCTTTACTTCTACCATCGTCAGCCATAAAAATGTTTTATATTACATAAATACAAAAGATTGAAATTTTATTTTCTCGACCTAAAATTGCTTTTATTTCTTGCTTGATCTTGTAACCTTTCAATTTCTTCATTTTCTTTTTGTAATAAAAATAGAAAATGTCGCCTACGATATATTGGTAGATTCTCAATATAATCAGCTTGAAATTTAGCGTGTTTAGTTAGAATGTATATTTCTTCATCCACAACAAGTTTATACTCGCTCGCTAGGCTTGGGGGAAAAAAAAATCTATACCTACAGTTAAATTTGCTTTAAATTTAAAATTATCTTTAGTAGTAAACTCATAAGCCATATCAACATCAGGACTAATATCTAATATTTTTCTACGAATAGTAAATGCATCCAAAGCTGGCATAGCATCAACAAATTTATCAATATATGACCTTTCAGTTTTTTCATTAATTGCAATAATATGTGCTTTTAACTTTAAAGTATTAAATTGACTAAATTCTTCACTATATGCTTCTTTTATAGATTCAGATTTTTTAAAAAGTTTAGTTTCTTCACCTGAAGTTAATAACCTAATAGTAACCAACTTTTTACGCATCGGTAATTCAACAGTAAAATAACCATATTGGTCAGGTTTTTCTTCAACTTCTTTATATCTAAGATTAAGTAAATCAACAGTAGTTTTAAAAGGTATACCTGTTCTTGGATCAGTTACTTGTACTGTGTATTCTGCACCATAACTTGAAGAGCGTAAAAATAAAATAATTGCATTACGGTCACCCGGTAATAAATCTTCAGGATTAACACCAATAGTTTTAATTTTCCTTTTCAATAACATATCTAATACCATTCCACTTTCAAGTAAAGAAGGGGTCGTAAGTAAATCTTCATCTTTTGAAGTCATATATTCAACATTAACTTCACCAAGTTGATTAGCATAAAACAAACCTTTTGATGGTAATTTAACAATTTCATATGAAACCATTAAGTCTGGGTCAGTTTCTCTACTCATAGTTTTCTCAAATTCTTGTGGATTAAATGTTGGTGATTTTGGAATACCATCGCTTACAACTGAATTAGTTGGTGGAGGAATAATACCTTCTTCACGATTTGATTTATATTTTTTTAGTACGTCTCCAATACTTTCTTTTGATGGTATCTGTTCTTCGTTAATCATAATTTTTATAATTTTTTATAGTTTATTATTATTTCTATGAATAAATACTATGAAAAAAATTTTTGAATTATTCAAGATTTTTAATTTATACTCGTATTATTATATATAATTGATATATTGATTAAAAAATTATCCTAATTAAAGCATATAGTTAAATAACTATGAAAAAAATAGTTGAAAATAAAATATTAGTTATATATATAGGTATAGCAGGAATTCGTAGTGAGGATATTGAAATGTTTACACAGAAAGTTTCTAAAAAAATTATACCTGAGACATTTCAAGGTGAAATAATTATAATTCCAACACAATCAATAGACACTAGAATTGATTGTATTAATCCAAAATATATTTTAGAACCACAACTAATTCAAAAACATACTGAACTAATGAAAGAAATAAATGAACACCTTAAATATCAAATAGAATTAATTAAAAATAATAAAAATGAGTAAAATAAAAGTAGGTATTGTCATAGATGAAATATTACGTGCCAAATGGCTTCAAATGGATAGATTTTTTGTATCTGAGTTCGGAGAAGAAGGTGTTCCAAAAGAACAACCATATGTTTATGATTACTTTAAGTATTATCAATGGAAAGATACAGTAGAAGTAGTTAAAGAATTACGTGAACCAGAAGATACTCCAGAAAATATTAGTCCAATCGATTATCAAGTTGATGAAAAAACTGGTGAAGCTGCATCAGATTTTCTTTTATTTAAAAAACAAGATAAAAATATTCTTACCGCAAAAGAAATGTATAATCGCTTTATGTATGAAGATTATTTATTTGAAATACATGGGGCAGCACCTATAATGTATAAAAATATGGATTTACATGTTAATAATTTTTTATTAAAATATAATAATACTGCAAATTTTATAGTAATGAATGTTGAAAATCGTTTTAGTATACCGCCAACACTTTTTTTCTTAAGTAGGATATCAAGTAGGTTTACTAATTATAAATTTGTTGATAAAGCTATTGATATGTGGCATGATGTGGACATATTAATTACAACTGACCCAGAAATTTTAAAATTAGGGGCACCTTGGGGCAAAAAGATAATTAAATTAAAAAGACCTTATAATGAAAATATTAAAGCTGGTTCATTAGAAGTATTACAAATTGCAGATTTAATTGATAATAAAGAATTCGAAAAAATAATAAAATTTAAAAATAAATAAAAATGAGTGAAGAATTAAATGTTGCAGCACAAGCTGCTGAATTAGAAAAAATTGAAAAAATTAAGGTATCATTAGATAAATTAATTAATAAAAAATCAAAATTTTTATTTTGTGTACCAGAATCAACAAATCCTGTCTCAAGTATATATGAAATTTATTTTCATGCTACAGTAGTAAAAAATATGGGATACGAAGTAGTAATTATGGTAGAAAAGGGTGATTATGTTGTACCTACTTGGATAGAAAAAGAACTTACCGACCACAAGCATATATCAATGTCTGATGTTAAATTAACAGTAGGTCCAGAAGACATAATGGTTATCCCTGAAGTATATTCAAACGTAATGGAGCAAACCAAAAATTTACCATGTGTAAGAATTGGATTACTACAATCTGTTGATTATATGATTAATTCATTAATTCCGGGTACAGATTGGACATCATTTGGCATAAACGATATTATCACCATCTCACCAACACTTAAAGAATGGATTGATGTATTCTATAATAAGAAATTTAATGTTAAAACATATAATATTGGAATACCAGAATATTTTGAAAAATCAGACGCACCACAAAAACCGATTATCTCAATAGTAGGTAGAAACCCAAATGAAATTTCGAAATTCGTTAAATTATTTTTCAGTAAATATCCACAATATAGTTGGGTAACTTTTGATCCAATGCTTACTAAAAGCAAACCACCACAACCAATGCGTAGAGTTGATTTCGCTAAAAGATTACAAGGAAATTTTGCTGCGGTTTGGATTGACAGAATTGCAAGTTTTGGTACATTTCCTCTTGAATGTATGAAATCTGGAGTAATTCCAATTTGTTTAAAACCAGATATTATGCCTGAATATATGATTGAAAGAGATGAAAATGGTGTACCAGTTAAAGCTGTTGAAGGTGCAGGAGTATGGACAGATAATTATTATGATCTTCCAGTATTAACAGGAGAAGTACTTGTTAAATTCTTAGATGATAATATTAGTCCTGAATTATATGATTCTATGAGTAAAGTTGCATTAAATTATAATCAAGAAACAAGTGAAAAACAATTAATAGATATATATTCTGAGTTTATTTCACAAAGAATTAATTTGTTTCAAAATGCAATACAGCCAATACAAGAGGTTAATACAGTACAGCCAATAAGTAAATAAAAATAATAATAAAATTTAAATAAAATAAAAATATGAACGTTTCAGTAATAATCCCAATACATGAATATAATGACCAGATTTCAAATCTTTTAGAGAAAGCAATTGAATCAATCATTAAACAAGAAAATTTAGTGGAATTACCAGAAGTAATTATTGTATATCCAACAAGTCTAGGTAATAATATCACATCATTTAAAGATTCTATACAACTTAAGCATCAAGATAAAATTAAATTAATTTTAATTGAAAACTCAGGCAAAACTAATTATCAATCACAAGTTAATTTAGCTGTTGATGCGGTAACTAATGATTATTTTTCTGTACTTGAATTTGATGATGAATATGGTTCAACATATTTCAGAAATGTCGAAAAATATACACAAACGTATCCTGAAATTGATGTATTCTTAACTATGATGATTGAGGTTAACGAAAAAAATGAAGGCATTAAATTAACTAATGAAACTGTTTGGGCACAACAATTTGTTGGAGAGAACGGTGATATGGGTTACTTAAATGCAAATTCATTAAAACAATACACCGACTTTAAATTAAGTGGTGCAATTATTAAAAAATCTGATTTTATTAATCTTGGTAAATATAAATCAAATATTGATTTAGCGTTTATGTATGAATACTTACTTAGAGCATTAAATAATGCAAGTAAAATTTTTACAATTCCAAAAATTGGCTATAAACATCTAGCAACACGTGAAGGTAGTATGTTCAATAATTATTTAAAAAACATGCCAATTAACGAAAGAAAATTTTGGTTTGAAACTGCAGCAAAAGAATCTAATTTTTCGAATGATAGAATAATCGATACTTCAAGAATTCAAAAATTAATTGTTGAATAAATAACCTTATATTTTTGATTCTATGATAAATGAAAGAAATTGAAATCACAGTACCATATTTTGCTGAAAAAGAAGAACAGGCAGTTTTTGATTATATAAATTCTAATTCTTTAGAAGAAAAAAATAAAATCTATAATAAAATCCTTATAGAACCATTTAAAAAAATGATACAATCTATATTAAGACGATACCCAATTCATATTGGTAATTATGATATGAAAGAAGTTGAGTCTAATGCTCTTACTCATTTGATTGAACATATGATTAAATATAGACCGTTTATTATCGAAAGTAATGTAAACGATTCCGAAAAATGGACTAAATTAGATGTTAATTATAGATTTTGGTTTATTGAAGATGCTAATAAAAAATTAAAATCTTTAATTGAAGAAGATAAGAAACATAATTATAGAATATTTAATGCTAGAGCATTTAGTTATTGTCAAACAATTATTAGAAATTATTATAAGGATCATAGTAAAAAAAGTTATACTGAAAAGAAAATTAATTTATCTTTTGATGATTATGCTGACGAAATAAATCAAAATATTGAATATTCATACGAAATTGAAATGGAAAGTCAACATCAGCTAGAAAAATTAATTAACTCTGTGATATTTAAAATAGAAGATATGATTGATAACAATAATACATTGATGAAGAAAAATGAAATTATTGTCGGTGATGCTATAGTTAATGTATTAAAGAATTGGCAAATATTATTTATGGAAGAAACACCTGAAGGAAAGTATAATAAAAGAATTACCAATAAATTTGCTAAAAATAAAATTTTATTATATTTAAAAGAACAAACGGGACTATCAACAAAAGAAATAAGAATTAGTATTAAACCATTCAAAGAAATTTATTTTTTAAATAAATTAAATTATTTTAATGATTAAAATTTATCAAACCATTATTGATAAAGGTCATGGTAATTGCATGCAAGCAGCAATTGCTAGTTTACTTGAATTATCACTTGAATCAGTACCAAATTTCATTTCATTAGGTCACGATTGGTTTAAAACATATTATCAATTTTTGCTTAAGCATGGTTATGAGTATCAAGGTTCTCTCTATAATAACAATCAATATCGAATTATAAATAAAAGAAAAGGAATTTCTTCAGCCAAATTACGAACCAAATTTTATAGATTAAAGCAAATGGAAGGAGTTAAGGGATATTTTTATGCTAGTGTTTATTCACCCAAATATTACAATACTAATGATAAACCACCAGTAACGCATGCTGTTATTATTGATAAAAAATTAAATATTATGCATGATGTGAATCCTGAAAATATTAATCTTAAAAAATATCCTGAATATAATAAGATTAAATTTAATGGAATTCTTGACGTTCACATGATAAATCCAATTTCTAAATAATAACTATTTATATGTACTATAACTAAAAAATGAAATGTTATATGTACTGTAAATAATAGGAATTAAACAAAAATTATTAATATGCGCCCACAAAGAAAAAAAATAGAATTCAATGAATCAAGTGTAAATAATCTTCTACAAGAAATCTACAACGATTCTCATAACATTAAAGCAAAAATCACAAGACTTTTTACAAAGTGGGAAACTAAAGTAAAAGAAAGTGGTGAAGTACAAGCTATTGGGGATCAAATTGTAAAATTAATAGCTGCTGAAGCTAAAAATCAAGATCAAAAAATTATGCTACTTCGTTATTTAAAAGAAGTGGTTTTTGATAATAAAGTCGGAGGCGGTTTTAATGGCAATAAAAATAATGATAAAGATGAGGATTCTGGTAATGTATCAACTAATAGAAGAAATGAATTACTTAATTTTGTTCAAAGCGAAATAGAAAAAAAGGGTAAAAATAAAGATTAATGAGTTTATCTGATAATAAAGGGAATGTTTTCACCACTATTGGTGCATATACTTCGTTAAATCAAGAACAAAAACCACGAAGACCAACTAATCTATATCCATCCATCAACAATAAAAGTGATATTGTTCCATTTTTACTTGACGTATTAAAAACAATTGCTGGTAGTGAAATTTTAAAAACTGTGATTGGTGAAATGTTTACTAAAATTGTTGATTCTTCTGAACCAAAATTAAAAATAGCATTAAAAAAACAATTCATTCACTCCAATTCTGGTGAACCATTACCACCTGCTTTTATCTCAAATGGAATTACAATACCTGTTAAAAGTATTGATAGTACTGGTAAATATAAAGTAAATAAAAATTCAAGCGAAGGTAGTTTATTATATAATACTTCAGTACCAAATTTTGATAGTTCTGCACACGATGCGATATTAAACTCTGGAACAAATATTCAATATAATAATATGTTAATTAAATATATTCCAGAATCAGATAGTTTTAATATAAAACCAACCACCATTAGTAGTAGTTCAAATATTGGTGATTATTTTAGTAATTATATTGACAATGCATTAATACTTGATAAAAAATCAATTATTAGTAATGCAATGAATAGAATGTATGGTACTCTAACAAATAATGAAGATAAAACCGAACAACAAACATATGATGAATTGCAAGTCGAAAAAATGCTTGAGCAATTATTAAATGATGACGATTCCTTTAAAATTACACCTAAAGATTATGCGGATTTACAACAAAAAGCACATGAAATGACGATGGGTGTTATAAACTATGATATGGGTTGTGGTATTTTATCTACACAATTATCATACAATGATTTTTATGGATTAGTTGCATCAATATCTGGTTCAACAGACCCATTTGTTGTTGGTAATGCTGTTGAAGCAACAATTAATCAAAGTGCAGCAAATAGTGATGGCAATAGTGGTAGTAATAATTCAGAAACTACTACAGAAAATATGCAAACAATTAAAGATGGATTTTTTCAAAGAATTGTTAACGCAATAACAATGTCAATGCTGTTAGCAGTAACTGTAGCACCACAAGTTAGAGTATTAATGGCAATAATGAGTAGTATTGAAAATAATGGAGCATTATTAATTACTACACCTAAAGAAGACATGATAAGATATAAAATTTGTATTAAATGTTTATCTAAAGAAATTATGAAAATTATTGCAGAATTTCTATTTAAATTATCAGTATTATATCTAACAAAATTATTAAAACCAATCATAAAAATAATTATAAAAGAAAAAATAAATCAATATATTAAAATAATAACTGGCTTAATTGGTGCTAATAGTACCGTATCTAGCTTAACATAATAAAATTAAAAATAAAATGGCAATTGATTTTAGTAGTATTGATGCAATTATTGGTGGATTTGGTAAAATACTAAGTCTTTCTACACTTGGTGGACCACCACCAATACCATCAGTATTAATATTGGTTGGAGTTCCAACACGTCCCGGTTTATCTCCAACTAAAATTGCATCACGAATTATTGCTAGAAAAAGCGAAGCTGGATTACCTGTTGGTGTATTACCTTCTGGTGTTTCTAGTCCTGATGAAATAATGGAACGAATTCGAGTTGAAGAAATAATCCGTGGACTTCAACAAGACGCTCTCATTACAGTAGCTGTTCCACCGGGAATAACACTAACTGCTGCTGGTATTTCACCTGCTGGACCAGTCTCAGTATTTGGTTCAACAATAACTATATCAAGAGCATATGGAGTAATACAATAATGGAAAACTATACTAAATTTACACCGACTGAATTACTTAAAATAGGTAATGAAGTTAAAACAAAACATGATAATTTAAAACAAGAAATTATTGAACATACATTTCAAATAGAAGAAATTGAAAAATTAATTAATGAAAAACTTATAATATTAGATGAATTAGAAAAAAATTATGTCGCCATTATTGAAACAATAGATAATTATGTCATTCGATAAACCATACATACAAACTAGTAATCCACATAAACCACAACAACCAACAATTGTACCACAAAGAACAATATATTATGGTGAAGTAATGAGTATTGACGATGATACTGATGGTGGTAGAATTAAAGTTAAAATACCTGATTTAGATAATAGAACATCTAATGTTGATGATTTACCTTGGTGTTATCCATTAATACCTAAATTTTTTCATCAATATCCACAAGTTGGAGAAGTCGTTAGAATTTTTCTTGAAGATATAAAATTTCCAATGAGAAGTAGATTTTGGACTGGTAGTGTAATATCACAACCACATAAAATTAGTTTTGATTCAAAATTTACCGCAACTTCAACAACTAATTATGCTTTAATTAATCCAGAAAAAGCACCAACAACATATCCTGATGCAAATGGAGTATTTCCATTAAAAACTGATGTGGCAATTATTGGTAAAGTTAATAGTGATGTAATTGCAAGAATAAATGAAGTACATATCAGAGCAGGTAAACATGAAAATAATAATATATTAAAACTTAATACAAAAAATCCTGCTGAAATTAGTTTAGTTTTTGAACCAATAAGCGATACAACAACATCAAATACATATTATAGTAATACTATTATTACTAGTGATAAAATTGCTTTAATTTCACATTCAGGAAATCCACAGTTTAAAGCAGCTAGATTAACACCTGAAGATAGAAATAATATTTTTAAAAATGCACACCCTCTTGGAAGAGCAGATATTATTGTGGAAGTATTAGATGTTCTTAGAAAAGCATTAATTAATCATATACATGGGTATTCATCATTACCTGCAGATAAAGATGATATCATAAAAAAATTAGAAAAATTAGATTTTGATTTAATTTTACAGAAAAATATAGTAATTAATTAAAATTAATTCATAGATTTGCATTCTATGGATATAGATATACCAAGCAAACTATTCACTTCGTTTAACGATATTACTTTTTATGATGAACCGCATAAATACTATATTAATGGTAAAGAATTAATATCTGTAACTACATTAATTCATAAATATCAAGAGGATTTCGATGAAGATTATTGGTCAGATTATAAAGGCAATCAATTAAATATTAATCCAAAAATAATTAAAAGAGCTTGGAGTTTTATTAATAAGAAAGGTACAATCAAAGGTTCTGCTATTCATGATTATGCCGAAAATCTATTTCAAAATAAAATCTTCGAATATCCAAAACAATTAATTCTTAACGAATTTGGCTTTGATCCAATATTAACTGAATATCAAATTACAAAAAAACATGTTGATAAATTTTATACAGATGTACATAATAAATTAATTCCCATTAGAACCGAAATGGTTGTTTATGATAAAGAATCATTGATTGGTGGTATGTTAGATATTTTATTTTATAATATTAAAACAAAAGAATTTCAAATTTGGGATTGGAAAAGTAATAAGAAATTTTCCAATGAAAATAAAAACAAACATTTATTAAGTAAACTTTCTATTCTTGAAGATTGTGATTTAGAGATATACTCATTACAACTTGAATTATATAAACAAATTATTGAAAAAATAATTGGAATTAAATTAGGAAAATCATATTTAGTTTGGTTTTCTCATAATAATGAAAGTTATAAAATAATTGAAACAAAAGATCGGAAATACTATGCCAATATGTTAATTAATGATAGAATCGCTGAATTAGGTGCGTGAATATATGAATTTCATATTGCCACTATCATAAATTTTTAAAAATTTAATTTCTTTTTCATTAGTATTGAATTTTTGTTTACTTAACATATCTTTTTTACAAAGTTTTTTATTTTCACTATTCCTACTATTATAATAAAAATAATTTGGCTTAGTGTTCTCAACAAAAGTAAACCCTAATTGTTTATATTGATTGCCTTGATTATATCTTCTATCTACAATGGCTAGTATTGATTTTGGTTGGTATGTTTCTATGAAATAATTTAATAATTTACTTGCTCCATCAATTATTTGAGTATTTAGTTTATCACCAAATCTATTCATTTCATATTCACAATTAATATTGTTCTTTCTTTTAAACGTCATAACAGATATCAATTCAGCATTATGAAATAAACCTACTCTGATTTTACTTTTAGTGACACCTTCTATATGATTATTTTCTAAGAAATTAGAGCAAGTTATTTTATCAATTTCTTTAAGTATACAGTCACAAGCAAATATCTTGTTATCAAATATTCCTAATTTAGATTTAATGATACTTTTAACAATTTCTTTCTTATGTAACCATTCATCTTCAAATATATGAAGTAATTGTATGCCTTGTTTCTCACATTCCTCAGTTTTATTTAAATGATAATTTTTATTTTTAAACTTATTTGAGTGCCAAAATAATCCATCAATTTCAATACCTAACTTATTATCAAGTAAATATGTATCAATTTCCATACCATTTAAAATAGTTCTATTTTTCGATTCATAATTAACACCCAATGAAGTAATAAAATCTTCCAATGATTTTTGTATTTTAGAAAACGATTTGTTTTTGTTGCAAACAGTACAAATAGTAGTATTATTCGAAATTCGAGATGTTAATAAATTAGAATTAATTTTAAAATCATTTCCACAATTCGAACAATGAAAATTAACGTTGTCATTCTCAACTAAATCATGTTTAATATAAGTAATAGTGTTATCATTAATTCTATTTAACATTCTTTTAATGTTAAATTCTTCACCAATTTCAATATTTCTATTCCTATCATCAATAACTGATTTAATTTTCATTGGATTATTAACTCCATAGTTTTTAATAAGAGTAGCAATTTGTTTATTTTTTATATTATCATCTTTCATTGGATTATTAATACCAAAATATTTAATAGATGTTATTCTTGTTTTATTTTTATGCTCATCAGATTTATTTAAACATCCAATTGAACAATATTTACTATATCCATGTCTTAATGTTCCAATAAATTTAACATATTTATTACAGGTGGGGCATCTTGGAACGTCTTTTAGATCATTAATATATAAAAACACTTTTTCAATAAATGGAATATTACTATTTAATGAATTATTCATTATACTTAAATATAATTCATTTTTATTATTTTTTAACCACTTCTCATTGGTTTTATAACCAGATTTATTATCAGTTAGGAAAAAATCTTTAATATCATTCATAAAATAAAAATATTATACATTTGACCACGTTTTTCTTGTAATTATATCACTAATTGTTACTTGTGTTACATTAAATAATTTAGATAGTTCACTTTGACTATAATTATCATTTTCATAAATATATCTAATATTAATAATATCTTTTTCATTTAATTTAGATGCATTTGCATTATTACCTTTACGATTTTTCATAACATTAGAAATTAATTTTCTATTTTCTTCCGATACTTTTGTACCATATTTAGGATGTTCATTACCAAATTTACCATACATTGGATTATTTTTACCTTGCATTCGTTGTGATGCCAAATTTTTTGTTTCTTGATGACATTTTCTATTTAAAAATATTTTCCGTGGTTCATTCATATTATAACCAAAATTATTATTAAACGAATTAAATTTTTCTATATATTCTTTTTCTTTATCTAATAATTCATCAATTGAACATTCTAATAATATTGAAAATTCAAATGTATTAATTCCATATTTGTTCCATGAAGATTGTAGGTGTGAATTGTGATGTTTATTGTGATTTAAATACCATCTATGGTCACGCCATCTTTTCTTTATATTAGTAGCACTACCAATATAAACTTTACTATTTATTTTATTTAAAATTTTATATATTCCAGTTTTAATCATAAAAAAATAAACCACAAATATATGAAATATTTATGGTTTTAATTAATATTTTATTTATATTATTGAATATAAGGTAATTATTACAAATTCAAAATACAGCGCCATGGCTGGATTTCTAACGTAATGTTTGTTAATTCATCACTAGTATAATCATTATCCATAAAATCAATAGACGTAATCATGCATTGTTCGAGGGTCCATTTTTCAACTTCGACTCCGGTTGGGTCTAATGCTTTTAAATAAATGTCTTTCTTATATCCCGCAGCGTAACCCATCCTTCCAGTAAGTGATTCTGCATGTAAGCGAACCCATTCCATAAGAATTTGTGAAGTAGAAGGACCAATTGGGTCAAGAAAAGTAATTGACATTGTATCCCAAGTATATCTACCTGCAACATAGTTTTGTTCATTCATGTATTGAATAGGAACACTATTAATTTTTAATGAAGGTCTTTTAAATTTTTGAACTTGCCAAACTTCAAGTCCAATTGTATCTGAAAATTCCGCAAAAAACCTATTAACCCTCTTAGGCTCATATTTGAAGGGTATTGTGCGTATCATTTCTCCTGCCATAGTATTTATTTTTTAAAAATTATTTTAATATTATTATTTTAATGTTTACTTTTACATAATTTAAATATAAATACTATGAATAAAGAAAACGTATCAAAATTAGAGTTAATTAATTACTTTTTATGTGATAATAAATCTGGATATAAAACAAAAGAAAAACACGTATTAAATAATTTTGTTGGTTTAATCGATTTAATTAATGATTATAATAATAAATTTTTTATAGAAAATACATTTCCATTCACACAAAAGCTATATAATTATTTATATAATATAATTGAAATTCCAAAATGCATTAACTGTGGAGCAGAAATTAAATGGAGAGGAATATTTACTGAAGGTTATCTAACTTATTGTTCAAAACAATGTAAAAGTTCAAGTAAAATTAGAATTGAAAGAGCAAAGAAAACTTGCTTAGAAAGATATGGTGTTAATTCACCATTAAAATTAGATGAATTTAAGAATAAAAGAAGTGATACTATTTTGAATAAATATAATGTCAGTAATATTTTCGAACATCCAGACGTTAAAGAAAAAACCAAACAAACAAATTTATTGAAATACGGAAAAGAATTTGCAATCCAGTCAGATGTAATAAAAACTAAAAGAAACGATAATAATTTTATAAAATATGGTGTAAATAATCCACAATCATTAGATACAGTAAAAACTAAAAGAAAAAATAATAATATTCTTAAATATGGTGTAGAGTATCCACAATTACTGGATACATATAAATTAAAAATGGCTGAAAAATATAAAAATAATTTTAATGAAAAAATGAAGCAAAAAAATTATATTGTTTTAGATTATTTAGAAAATGATATAATAATAATGAAACATCCAGATGGTCACGTTTTTGAAATACCAAAACATATCGCTAATAGTAGATTTAATATAAATATTGAAATATCAACAAAATTACTTCCTTTAGGTGGAAGTGTTTCAAGTGGTGAAATTGAAATTAGAGAATTTTTAAAAACATTAAATATTAATTATATTACTGGTGATAGAAGTATATTAGATGGTAATGAAATTGATATATATTTATCTGACTTTAAAAAAGGTATTGAATTTGATGGCTTATATTGGCACTCAGAATTATTTAAAGATAAATACTATCATCTCAATAAAACTAATGAGTGTGAAAAACAAGGCATAGAATTAATTCATATTTTTGAAGATGAATGGATAAATAAGAAAGAAATTGTTAAAAGTATTATTAAGAGTAAATTAAATATATTTGATAACAAGATATTAGCTTGTGAATGTACAATTAAGGAAATTGATAAAATAACTTGTTCTAATTTCTTAGATAATAATCATATAGAAGGTAATATTGAAAGTAAAATTAGAATTGGACTATTTCATAATGATGAATTGGTGTCTATTATGGTTCTCAATACAACAAATATTGAAGACGAATTTGAAATAAATAGATTATGTAATAAACTAAACACACAAGTACTTGGTGGAGCAAGTAAATTATTAACTCATTTCATAAATTCATATCAACCTAAGTCAATAATAGCCATTGTAGATAGAAGATATAGTCAAGGCAGTTTATATAAAGAACTAGGATTCGAATTTATTGAAAATATTGAACCCAGATATTGGTATTTCATGAAAAATGAAACTATTCATTATAATAGTTTTAAATTCAGAAAAGATGTTTTAATTAATGAAGGTTTTGATTCCAATAAAACTGAATTTGAAATAATGAATGAAAGAGGTTATTTAAAAATTTATGATTGTGGCAGCATGAAATACATATAGTTCCAATTTTCATAGTATTTTATAGTCTATGAAGCAAGTTTATAAGGTATTACCCTTACTGGATGAACTACAACACCC
>Ga0265323_10000833_pt1 | contig 16486 bp, 8 predicted proteins | sample 41225metaG_FD_193580 | JGI IMG/M metagenome (GOLD analysis project Ga0265323, IMG submission 193580) | Rhizosphere microbial communities from Carex aquatilis grown in University of Washington, Seatle, WA, United States - 4-12-25 metaG | ecosystem: Host-associated > Plants > Roots > Rhizosphere >...
AACCACGATGTAAAAGCTGTTGAATATTTTTTGAAACAAAAGTTCGAAAGCATGCAATTAGCAAATGTTAAAGAATTTATTCATTTCGGCCTTACATCACAGGATATAAATAATACAGCTACACCTCTTTTGTTAAAGGAATCGCTGATAAACGTTTTTTATCCATTTACTGATAAAATTCTTTCCATACTTGATCGCTATGTATTGGAATGGGAATCCATTCCTATGCTTGCACATACGCACGGCCAGCCTGCTTCGCCTACCAGGCTTGGAAAAGAGATAAAAGTATTTTCAGAAAGATTAAAAAAACAGATTAAACAACTGAAAACCATTCCCTGGTCGGCAAAATTCGGGGGTGCCACAGGTAATTTTAACGCCCATGTTGTTGCTTATCCTCAAATCGACTGGATTGCTTTTGCCAATAATTTTGTTAACAATGTCCTCGGCCTTGATCGTTCACAGACAACAACACAAATTGAGCATTACGACAACCTCGCTGCCACTTTTGATGCCCTGAAACGCATCAATATCATTTTAATAGATTTATGCCGCGATAGTTGGACCTATATTTCGATGGAATACTTTAAACAAAAAATTAACAAAGATGAAGTTGGTTCATCGGCAATGCCCCATAAGATAAATCCGATAGATTTCGAAAATGCGGAAGGGAATTTGGGAATTGCAAATGCCTTGTTCGAACATTTTTCCTCAAAGCTTCCAATATCAAGGATGCAGCGCGATTTGACCGATTCCACGGTTTTAAGAAATGTCGGCGTTCCATTGGCCCATACGTTAATTGCACTGAAATCATTACAAAAAGGCCTGGAAAAATTAACTGTCAACAAACCTGCAATAGAAGAAGATTTAGAAAAAAACTGGGCAGTGGTATCCGAAGCCATTCAAACAATTCTTCGAAGGGAAGGTTTTCCCAATCCTTTCGAGACATTGAAAGACCTTACAAGAACAAATAAGCCGATTGACAAAAAAGCCATTTCCGATTTTATCGATAGGCTTAATGTTTCTGAACAGGTAAAAAATGAATTAAAAAATATAACTCCTTCAAATTTTACAGGGGTTAAGTAATAGATTAAATTAATTTTCCAGTTTTTTACTATACACATTCAAGGTCATCTATTTGGCAGGACCAAGAAAACTTCAAATTATTTCAAAAAAGAATATAGAATGATAATATCGGTTTTAGAATAATAAAGTTCAAAAACTTCTTAAATCATAATTCTTTATTCGATATTCGAAATTCATGAAAAAGTTAATTTTCTTTAGCCTAAAAGCCTACAGTCTATTAACCTGAATATTTATCCTTAAAATAATCCCACAAATAAACCGTTCTAATTTTAATAACTGCTTCCAACATAATTATGTTTTTATTTCTACATTTGGCATAATTTAATGCTTTTGGAAGAAATGAATATTATAATTCTAGTGCTTGCAGTATTTTATTTACTAAAACAACCTATTTGAAATGAATCGTTTTCTTTCTCTATTATTTTATGTAAAACCTTATTGGAAATACGGTGCGCTGAATATTTTTTTTAATGTTCTTGCCGTAGTTTTTTCTATTTCAACCCTCGTATTGTTGTCGCCCTTCTTTGGGATTATGTTCGGCACACAACCGGTTATTAATAAACCAATGGGTTTTTCAATAACAAATATCACCCATTACCTGGATTACATTTTCACCATATTAATTCAACATTATGGCAAATATCATACATTGATTATAGTAAGTATATCTATAGTTTTTTTCTCGTTATTGAGAAATTTATTCAGCTATTTGTCACTGCATTTTTTAACGCCCATGCGGGCAAATATAGTCCGGGATATTCGTAATCATTTGTATGAAAAGATACTTATTTTACCGTTGTCGTACTTTTCAAACGAGAGAAAAGGGGATTTGATGTCGCGAATGACAAATGATGTCCAGGAAATTGAAGCATCGATTATAAGTTCGCTGGAAATGGTCCTTCGCGATCCGCTTACTATATTGATTTATATATGCTTTTTGTTATTTAGCAATACTAAATTGACCCTCTTTGTTCTCGTATTGCTTCCTGTCAGCGGTTTAATTATTGGCCGTATTGGCAGGAACCTGAGAAAAAGATCTTTTAAAAGCCAGACCAAACTGGGGACTCTTCTTGCCTTGATTGAAGAAACTCTTTCCGGCTTAAGGATTGTAAAAGCTTTTAATGCTGAAAAACCTGTCGAAAAAAGGTTCAGGGAAATTAATAGTGATTTTACCAGGCTTACAATAAAAATTAACCGCAAACGCTCATTGGCAGGCCCGGTTAGTGAATTTCTTGGAACAATAGTCATGATACTGGTAATGGTTTATGGCGCGTCCCTTATCCTGAATCATAAAACTTCGATGTTACCACAGGAACTTTTTGTATTCCTGGCAACATTTTACATGATCATTGAACCGGCAAAAAGATTTTCAACGGCTTATTATAATATTCAGAAAGGCCTGGCATCGGCCGAACGAATTGATTTTATCCTAAAAGCAGAAAATAAAGTAAGGGAAAAAAAAGATGCCATATCCAAAAACGATTTTACCGGTTATATAGAATATTGTAACGTATCGTTTAAATATGAACATCATGATGTTTTGCAGGATATTAATTTAAGGATAGAAAAAGGAAAAACCGTTGCGCTGGTTGGTCAGTCAGGTTCGGGTAAATCTACCTTAGTCGATTTATTGCCCAGGTTTTACGATATAGAACATGGCGAAATTATCATTGATGGGATAAATATTAAGGATTTCAAAATTAAAGACCTGAGGCAACTAATGGGAATTGTGAACCAGGAACCCATACTATTTAATGATACATTTTATAATAATATTATTTTTGGAAGGGAAGGTTGCACTTACGACGATGTAGTTTCAGCAGCGCATGTAGCACATGCGCATGAATTTATTTCAACAACAAGGCACCAATATGAACATATTATAGGCGATCGTGGTGGCAAACTATCGGGAGGACAACGGCAACGCATAAGCATCGCCAGGGCAGTCCTCAAAAACCCTCCCATTCTCATTCTCGATGAAGCCACATCGGCGCTCGATACAGAATCTGAACGCCTTGTCCAGGATGCATTAAATGAACTGATGAAAAACAGGACCACCATTGTCATTGCCCACAGGCTATCGACAGTAGTTCATGCCGATGAAATTTGTGTAATAAATGAAGGTCGGATTGCTGAACGTGGCAGGCATGAAGATTTGCTGAAATTGAACGGTTTTTACAAAAAGCTCCACGATTTGCAAATGTTTTCGGCTTAACTAAACTATTTTATTTTTATCCCTGGAAGATTTGATAATATTGGTTAATCAAAAGATTTCATTGTGAAATTATTGAAATAATATTTTCTTATTTTTTTTAGAAATCAGATTAAACTTTATTATTTATTACTTTAACTAATCTGTGGGAATATTGTTTTTTATTGAATTATAATAATAATGACTGAGAAATTAATTTATAAAGTCGGGGGTATGTCGTGCGCTACATGTGCCCGAAATGTTGAGACAATTATTTCATCAATTATTGGTGTAGTTAAGGCTGAAGTTAATTATGCAAGTGCAAGTGTTTTGGTTGAATTTGATCCTGGAAAATCGGGATTTAAAGATTTCTCTGAAGCTATTTCTCCCGCGGGATATCAATTATTTGAAGATATTGCATCCTCTGTCGAAAAGGACGAACAGCGCCAGGCCAAAATGATACATGACATGTTTATCCGTGTTTCAGGCGCTGCTTTTTTTTCTGTACCTGTTTTTATTTTATCAATGTTTTATCACCATCTGACTAATTTATATTGGTTGGAATTAATCCTGACTATACCTGTAATTTTCTGGTTTGGCCGCCAATTTTATATTATTGGGTTTAATAGATTATTACATGGTTCTTCAAGCATGGATACTTTGATTGCATTGGGAACAGGCGCTGCATTTATATTTAGTTTTTTTAATACTATTTTTCAAAAATTTCTGGTCAACCATGGTTTTGAACCTCATGTATATTATGAATCCTCCGTAATTATTATAACCTTTATTTTATTGGGCCGGTATCTCGAAGAAAAAGCCAAACAAAAAACTTCTTCATCAATTAAGAAATTAATGGGACTGCAGGTTAAAACTGCCTGCTTAATTAAGGGAGAAACTGAATTGGAAATTCCTGTTGAAGAAATTATTCCCGGAAACCTGCTTCGGGTTAAACCGGGAGAAAAAATTCCGGTAGATGGAACTGTTGTCGAAGGTTCCTCCTTTATCGACGAAAGCATGATAAGCGGTGAAAGTATTCCAGTCGAAAAAATTAAAAATGATAAGGTGATAGGTTCTACCATGAACCAATCAGGTAGTTTTATCATGCAGGCCACACGCGTGGGGAGCGATACTTTGCTTTCCCAGATTATCAGACAGGTCAAAGAAGCCCAGGGAAGCAAAGCTCCAATCCAAAAACTTGTTGACAGGATTGCAGAAATTTTCGTTCCGATAGTTATTTCTATTGCACTGATGAGTTTTGTCTGCTGGTACTTGCTTTCGCCCAATCATAACCTGATTATGGCATTTAACGCATTATTTGCAGTTCTTGTTATAGCCTGTCCGTGTGCATTGGGCCTTGCCACCCCGACTGCATTAATTGCCGGGATTGGAAAGGCTGCTGAAGCAGGAATCCTGATAAAAGATGCTTCAAGCCTTGAAAAAGCATGCAATTTAGATATAATTGCGATTGATAAAACCGGAACCCTGACTATGGGAAAACAAACTGTAAACGAAATTTATCCTGCCTTAGAGTCTTTAGATAAGAATTTGCTTTCTGTTATTCTAAGTATGGAAATTCAATCAGAACATCCCTCGGCAAAAGCTGTTGTAAATTTTCTCAGCAAATTAGGGTTAAAAAAAATCAATCTGACTCATTTTAAAAATTCTGCGGGAGAAGGTATCGAAGCAATATATGAGGAAGAAATATACAGGATTGGTAACCGGCAAATGATGCTCGGTTCGGGAATTTCTGTTTCAGAACCCTTTGCCAGTGTTTCGGAAAAATTATTACATGAAGCCAAAATGGTTGTGTATGTTTCACAGGGAAAAAATCTGAAATTTATTTTGGCTATATCAGATATATTAAAAGATTCAGCCAAAGAAGCAATAAAAATTTTAAATTCCCATCATATAGAAGTTCATCTTTTATCCGGGGATCATGAAAATATAGTATCTGCTATTGCTTTAGAAACCGGTATTAAGGAATATAAATTTAATATGCTTCCAATTGAAAAAGCAAATTATATAAAAGCTTTGCAAATACAAGGAAAAAAGATAGGAATGGCCGGCGATGGAATTAATGATTCTCCTGCACTTGCACAGGCCGATGTGAGCTTTGCAATGGAAACCGGAACAGATATTGCCATTGAAAGTGCTCAAATTGTTTTGCTCAGGGGCGACCTGTTAAAATTAATTACATCAATAGATTTCTCAAAAAAAACGGTTCAAACTATTCGGCAAAATCTTTTCTGGGCTTTTTTCTATAACATTATTGCTATTCCTGTTGCAGCAGGAATATTATATCCTTTATGGCACATACAGCTAAATCCAATGATTGCAGGAATGGCTATGGCTTTTAGCTCGGTAACGGTCGTCATGAACAGCCTTCTGCTGATGAAAAAATTATCAGTATCATAATAGAAAATGCAGCCTTTATTCATTCTGTCTATTCACTTTTTATCGTTAATTTATTCAGGTTTATCCTGAACCGTTGGCTATTTGCCGTTTTTTTAAGAAAATTCTTTGAGTATTAAATTGTAAATACCTATTTTCGTAACTTGAAATATTGTGTATCAAAAGTTTTATAGTATGGATCCTAACAATTTAAATGGTTCTGTTCATGATGAACAATTCGGCAAAGCACCAGAAATTGTCGAAACTAAGGAGAAACCTTCCCCACTTCTAAATGAAGAAAAAATTCCGAATATTGAATCAACCGGTGTTCCAATTAGCGAACCTCAACAGGAATTAAAAAATCAAACGGAAAGCAATATTGAAACTGATCAGGATTCCGATGAATTTGAAGTAAAGATCGAACAGGTTATTTTACCTGAAGATCTTCAGGTTCCTGAAAATTTAATGGATGATGAGGAAGAACCAGCAGAAGGCCTTCATAACGAGAACGCCTCAAATGATTACTCAACTTGTACTAAAGAGGAATTAATTATAATAGCTGAAAAATTCCTGACAGAGAAACCTGTTGAACAGCTCAAATCAGATTTTGATAATATTAAAATACAGTTTTATAAAAAGCATAAAGCCGAATTCGAAAAATTGCGCAAGCAATATGTTGATAGGGGAGGCCGATTGGAAGATTATTTGCCGGAAACTGATAATCTTGAGGAAAAATTAAAAGATGTCCTTAAACGTTATAAGGACATGAAGTCAGAATATATTCGCAAATCTGAATTTGAAAAAACAGGTAACCTAAAGATTAAACAACATATTATTGAAGAGATTAAAGTGTTAATCAATGGTACCGAATCAATGAATGACACTTTTCAAACATTCAGGGAACTGCAGAAAAAATGGCGTTCGATTGGCCCGGTTCCGCAAACCGAATTAAATAATCTTTGGGAAAATTACAACCATCAGGTTGAAAAGTTTTATGATTTTATTAAAATCAATAAAGAGCTTAGGGATCTCGACCTGAAAAAGAATTTTGAAGCAAAAATTGAACTCTGTGAAAAAGCTGAGGAACTTTTATTAGAACCCTCGGTTATAAAGGCATTTAAACAATTACAGGAATTTCATAATAAATGGCGCGAAATAGGTCCTGTTCCTCATGAAATGCGAACAGAAATATGGAACCGGTTCAAAGAAATTACAAGTAAAATTAATAAAAAGCATCAGGAACATTTCGAAAATATAAAAATTACACAACAGAATAACCTTGATGCCAAAACTACACTTTGCGATAAAGCAGAAGGAATTTTAAATACTGAACCCGCAACAATGAAGGAATGGGAGAATAAGTCAAAAGAATTAATTGAACTTCAGAATTTATGGAAATCAATAGGTTTTGCTCCTAAAAAAGACAATACCCATATATATCAAAGGTTTAGGACTACATGTGATAATTTTTTCGCTCTTAAAAGAAATTTTTATGGCAAAATAAAAGAAGAACAAAATAACAATTTACAGTTAAAACTCGATCTCTGTGTTCAGGCCGAAGCTTTAAAAGATAGCAAAGAATGGAAGAAATCGACGGAAGATATTATCAACATTCAAAAAAAATGGAAAGAAATCGGACCATTGCCAAGAAGGGTTTCTGATCAGATTTGGAAACGCTTTCGGGCCGCATGCGATACATTTTTTAATAATAAAACTTCCTTTTATTCCAATATCGATTCAAAATATGAAGAAAATCTGAAGCTCAAACAAATTCTGATTGAGGAAATTGAGAATTATCCTTTATTAAGTAAGGTAGAAGATAATTTTGAAAATCTGAAAAATTTCCAGAGGCGCTGGGCTGAAATTGGATTTGTTCCTTTAAAACAAAAAGAAGAAATACAACTGCGATATAGAAAGGCAATCGATAAAGTGTTCGATAGTTTAAAACTCGATGAAGGGAAACGTAAACTTATCCGTTTCAAAACTAAAATTGAGCAAATGCCTCACAATCGTAAATCGGACATGAAAATTGACCGTGAAAGAGACAAACTGATTATCAGGTTAAAAAAACTTGAAAACGATATAGTATTATGGGAAAATAATATTGGTTTTTTTACTAAGTCTAAAAATGCTGAAGTTATGATAAATGAAGTACAATCGAAAATAGACAGCGCAAAAGAAGAAATAAAACTGTTAGAACAATAAATTCGGATGATAGATAATATTGTAACAGATTAGTTTTATTTTAATTGAGAAAAAGAAAGAATAATTTTGATGAGTCAATCAATACAGAAGACACCACACACCAATACAAAATATATTTTTGTTACAGGAGGTGTAACTTCATCTCTTGGTAAAGGAATTATTTCAGCTTCCCTGGCAAAGTTATTGCAGGCAAGGGGTTTTTCGGTTACTATTCAAAAACTCGACCCCTATATCAATGTTGATCCGGGAACCCTGAATCCATATGAACATGGTGAATGTTATGTCACTTTCGATGGAACCGAGACAGATCTTGATCTGGGACATTATGAGAGATTTTTAAGCATTCAAACAACTCAGGCAAATAATATTACAACAGGTAAAATTTATCAGACTGTAATTACCAAGGAACGAAGAGGAGATTACCTGGGAAAGACAGTTCAGGTAATTCCTCATATCACCGATGAGATAAAACGCCGTATTAAATTATTGGGTTCAAAACATAAATACGATGTAGTGGTTACTGAAATTGGCGGAACAGTTGGTGATATTGAATCTTTACCTTATATAGAAGCTGTTCGCCAGTTAAAATGGGAACTTGGGCCGACCAACACCTTAGTAATCCATCTTACTCTTGTGCCTTTTCTTGCTGCATCTGGCGAATTAAAAACCAAACCCACACAACATAGTGTTAAAGTTTTGCTTGAAAATGGGATTCAACCTGATATTTTGGTTCTTAGAACCGAACGAGAACTTACATCCGATCTCAGAAAAAAAGTTGCTCTTTTTTGTAATGTCGATCTTGAATCAGTTGTTCAATCTATCGACGTATCTACGATTTACGAAGTCCCTATCCTTATGCAAAAGGAAAAGCTCGATATTACAGCTTTAAAAAAGTTGGGATTGAAAGAAAGACATGCACCTGACCTGACTCCATGGAATGAATTTCTTAAAAGGTTGAAAAATCCCAAATCTAAAGTAAAAGTCGCACTTGTAGGAAAATACATTGAATTACAGGATTCGTACAAATCTATCCTCGAATCGTTTATTCATGCAGGTGCAGTAAATAATTGTAAAGTCGAAGTTAAATGTATTCATTCCGAACTTATCACCGAACAAACAATTGATGGATTACTGGATGGTATACAGGGTATATTGGTTGCTCCCGGATTTGGCGATCGTGGAATTGATGGTAAAATACTTGCCGCCAAATATGCCCGTGAACATGATATTCCATTTTTCGGGGTTTGCCTTGGAATGCAATGTGCTGTCATTGAATTTGCCCGTAATGTTTTAGGGTTTACAGATGCACATTCTACAGAAATGGTCAGGACCACAACCCATCCTGTTATCGACCTAATGGAAAGCCAGAAAGGGGTTACCGAGAAAGGAGGGACCATGAGGTTGGGCGCTTATCCTTGCAGACTTAAAAGAGGTTCAAAAACTTATAAAGCTTATGGTTTAAGTGATATTACTGAACGTCACAGGCACAGGTTCGAGTTCAATAATGAATATTTAAAAGCTTTTGAAAAGGCCGGCATGCAGGCAGTCGGTATAAATCCCGATAGCAATCTTGTCGAAATTATTGAAATGCCTTCCAAAAAATGGTTTATCGGAGTGCAGTTCCACCCTGAATATCAAAGTACCGTTTTAAGACCACATCCGCTATTTGTCGATTTTATCAGGGCAGTTTTGGAATATTCATAATAAATAACTTTTTATCTTTGCAGCACTTTAAAAAATCACGACCATCAAAATTTATTAATTTTATTTAGACTTGTATTTCCCTGATAAATAAGGGTTTTTAATTAAAAGAAAATGGATAGGAATACTATATTTGGATTGATATTAATTGGAGTTATCCTTGTTATTTTTACTCTTTGGAACAGTCCGAATCAAAAACAATTGGAGGAAGCCCGGCGTAAAGCGGATTCTATTGCATTGGTTCAACAATTACAACAACAGGAAAATATTAAATTGCAGCAGCAAAACAAAGTACAGGTTATTGAACCTGCAATTAAGATTTCCTCATTAAAATCTGCAAAAGAACATAAGGACCATTTAATAGAAAGTTATGGAGCTTTTGCCAGCGCTGCCGAAGGTAAAAAGGAATTTTATACAATCGAAAATGATTTGGTAAAAATTATTCTTTCAAATAAAGGAGGCCGGCCTTTTAAAGTTGAACTTAAAAAATATAAAACTTTCGATAAAAAACCTTTAATACTTATTAATGGCGATTCAACAATTTTTGGTTTAAATTTTTATTCTCAAAACAACCGGCCTGTTAACACAAACGACCTGTTCTTTCAACCAACCGGAAAAGATACAAGTCTTTTTGTTTATGAAAAAGATACAGCCGGGATATTTTTATTAAGGTTAAATGCAGGCAATGGCAGGTATATTGAATATGAATATAAACTTCGGCCAAAATCATACATGATCGATTTTCATATCAACATGATGGGTATGGATAGCGTAATTTCTAAAAATACTTCATCGCTCGATCTTAACTGGAAAATGTACATTCCTTGTCAGGAAATGGTTAAGAGCAGCGAAAATGGTTACACATCTATTTATTATAAATATTTCCAGGACGAAGTTGAAAAAATAAGCCCCACTTCAAGGGACAGTGTGCAGATTGAAAATGCAAGGAACAGGCTTAAATGGATTGCATATAAGCAACAATTCTTTTCATCGGTACTTATTGCCGGTAATTATTTTGAAAATGCAACTTTGAAATCGACACATATTAGTGATTCCAGTCGGTTTTTGAAAATTTTAAATTCTGAAATCAGTATTCCTTATGAAAATAAACCTGACCAAACCATTGCCTTTTCATTTTATTTTGGCCCAAACCATTATCAGACTTTGAAAAAATACAATCTCGACCTGGAGGAACTGGTAACTCTTGGAAGTTGGATTGTGAAATGGATAAACCGCTTTCTTATCATTCCTGTTTTTAATTTTCTGAATATTTTTATTTCGAGTTACGGTTTAATAATTTTCCTGCTTACCATATTTATTAAGCTCATCCTTTTTCCGCTTACATATAAATCGTATCTCTCGATGGCTAAAATGCGTGTATTAAAACCTCAGATCGATGAAATAAATGCTAAAATTCCAAAGGAAAAAGCCATGGAACGCCAGCAGGCAACTATGAGTCTATATAAAAGAGTTGGCGTTAACCCGTTAGGCGGCTGTTTACCTATGCTGTTGCAATTCCCAATACTTTATGCCATGTTTCGGTTTTTCCCTTCATCGATAGAGTTAAGGCAGCAGGGTTTTTTATGGGCAAAAGACTTGTCGAGTTACGATTCAATTTATTCATGGAGTACCAATATCCCAATTATTACTTCAATGTTTGGGAATCATATCAGCCTGTTCAATTTACTGATGACAGTTACAACAATAATTACCATCAGGACGAATAATCAGGCCAATGCTTCCGGTCAGCAAATGCCAGGGATGAAAGCCATGACATATATGATGCCGGTAATGTTTATGTTTTTCCTTAATAATTTTTCTGCAGGATTAACTTATTATTATTTCCTGGCAAATTTAATAACCATTGTACAGAATGAAATTTTTAAAAGGTCGATAGATGAAGAAAAGATTTTACACCAGTTGAATGAAAATAAGAAAAAGCCTGTTCAAAAGTCTAAATTTCAGGCAAGGCTTGAAGAAGCGGCAAAAAAAAGAGGATATCCAATGAAAAAATAAAATTAAAGCCGGTTCTCATACCGGTTTTTTTATGATTTTTTTCTTTAACATTTATAATTAATTGGTTGTTTGATAAAAAATAAAATAGGTTTGGTTTAAGAGATTTGTAAAAAAAAACGGGAATTATGAAAATACAAGCCCTTTTCAAAAGGGGACTCATTTCCTTCATTATTATATTTTCGAACTCATAAAATATTTAATTTATTTTTAATGAAAAAACTCTTTTCCAGCGATGCTTTTGCAGTCATGAGAGTCGATAATTTCAGATATTTCCTTTTATATCGTTTTTTTATGACTGCAGCTTCCGTAATGCAGTCTATTGTTGTAGGCTGGCATCTTTACAGCCTGACGAAAAATGTTTTATTTCTAGGTATTATTGGCCTTACCGAAGTTATTCCGCAGGTCAGCATTGCCCTTTTTGCTGGACATTTTGTGGATTTATGGGATCGAAGGAAGATTATCAATTACACTACTTCCATACTGATGATTGGTTCGGCAATTTTAATGTTTTATAGCGTACCCTCTTTTCATTGTTATCAAAAATTTGGTGTATTCCCTATTTTCATTACAATTTTCCTGACAGGTTTGTCACGTGGAATACTTATGCCTGCGCATACTGCATTTTTAGGACAGTTGGTTCCGCGCGAACTTTACCCGAATGCAGCTACCTGGAACAGCGCAAACTGGCAGGTGGCTGCGGTTATCGGGCCTGCAATAGGCGGTTTGATTTTTGGATTTTTTGGAATAATTACGGCCTATACAACGGTTTTTGTATTTTATCTTGTTTCTTTTTTGTTAATTCTGAGAATAAAAAGCGTAAGGTCATTTCAGATAATCAAACATGATGAAAATATGTTTTCCCGTATAAAAGAAGGAATAAGGTATGTTTACAACAACAAAGTTCTTTTGGGTGCATTTTCCCTCGATATGTTTGCTGTGTTGTTTGGCGGTGCCGTAGCAATGCTGCCGGTTTTTGCATCAGACATTTTGAAAGTCGGGCCGGAAGGTTTGGGAATGCTCAGGGCAAGTCCTGCGATTGGTGCAATTATTATGTCGGTTATTCTTATGTTTTATCCTCCTGTAAATAATACAGGAAAATACTTATTTTCATGTGTGACCGGCTTCGGCCTTTGCATGATAGGATTTGCCCTATCAAGAAATTTTTATTTATCCATTTTTCTTCTAATTCTTAGCGGCGCTTTCGATAATGTAAGCGTAATAATCCGAGGTACAATCCTGCAACTTTTCACACCCGATCAGGTGCGTGGTAGGGTGGCAGCAGTGAACAGTATTTTTATTGGGTCATCGAATGAATTGGGGGCGTTTGAATCCGGTCTTGCTGCCAAGATAATGGGACTGGTTCCTTCTGTTATTTTCGGCGGTGCCATGACACTTTTGGTCGTTGTTGCTTCGCTAAAATCATTACCCATTTTGAGAAAATTATCTTTGAAACAGGTTATTGAGAAGAAATGAATTAAACTTTCACCGCGATTATACACACATCATCGATCTGTTCTAACTCGCCTTTCCAGTCATTAAAACGGGATTCAATAATATTTGATTGTTCAGGTAAAGACTTTTGACTCAAATCCATAAATAATTGCTTAAGTTGTTTATACATGAATTTTTTACCTGATATACCACCGAATTGATCGGCAAAACCATCAGAGAAGATGTAAATTAAATCGCCTTTATTCAGTTCTATTGTATTATTTTTAAATGGAACCCTGTTCGCATGTTTTCCTATAGGTTGCCTGTCGGGTTTGATTTCAATCAGTTCGTTTTTGTTAACCAGATAAAGCGGGTTATTGGCTCCGGCAAATTCCAACTTGCCAGTTGCAGGTTCAATGGAACATAAGGCAATATCCATTCCATCCTTAACTTCTTCGTTGCTTTTCGAAAATGTTTCGATGACTAAATCTGTAACTTTGTCAAGAATTTTAGCAGGCTCGGTAAGGCCGTATTCCCAAACAGCCCTGTTAAGTGCGTTATAGCAGACGACTGATACCATTGCCCCGGGAACTCCATGTCCGGTACAATCGGCGACTGCAAAAATTATTTTGTTATTCACATTTTCTAACCAGTAAAAATCTCCTGCTACGATGTCTTTGGGCAGGTAAAGCACAAAATTATCTGGCAAATGTTTTTTTATTAGATCAACAGGGGGAAGAATGGCATTTTGGATTCGCTTGGCATAGGTAATGCTGTCTGTAATTTCCCTGTTTTTTGAAGCCAACTTTTCTTTTTGCAAATTAATTTCAAAAGTTCGTTCCATGACCTGTTTTTCAAGAATCTCATTTTGCCTGCTTTTAAGAAAATTCATCTCTTCAAGTCTGCTTAATGATTCGTCTTTAAAGGTTTTAAATTTATCGACAATTGCAAATGAAAGCAGTATGACTTCAAATGACGATCCAATTTGTAAACTGTAATTTGTAAAAATATTGCTTGACAGAATACCGAAATTTCTTAGTATAAATGCAAAAACCGATATTATTAATACAATAAATGCCAGTAAGAAAAATCTGCCCGGTTTGAATTTTTGCATTATGGCAAAAATAGTAATTGGAATTATTGCAATATTCAAAAGTAAAGTGAGAATATTGATAATTACAATTGAAGTTTTATAAGCAAAAAATAAATCGATAAATGATATTCCAATATTTGTAAGAATTATTAAAGAAACTATGTGCAGGATTTTATCAATCTTTGGTATTATTTCTTTTGTATTTAAAAATAACCGGGTAAACTTTAATAATGCAAATACTGAAAAAGAAGCCAAAATCGGCAATGAATGATTTGCGAAGTAAGGACTGTTTTTCCAGATAAACTGAAACCCATATCCGCTTAAACCCAATTGCAGGAAAATTAATCCCGCCAGATAAAGCAAATAATACAGATTTGCTTCTTCTTTAATTACCAGGTAAATGAAGAGGTTTAAAAGAAGGACAAACAATAATATTCCAAAATAAATTCCTGAAATGTACTGCTCAAAATAATCTCTTTTCGCCAGATTTTCCTGGTTTGATAAGGAAATCGGGATATATAACTGATCGCCGTGGTTGTCAATTCTTATAATTATTTCCTTTGTAATGTTTTGAGTAAAATGTAACGGGAATTGAAAAAACCTGTGTTCGGTTTTTCTATGTGAAAATGGGAAATAATCACCTGAAGAAGTTAAATATTTGAATTTTTTTTCGTTATTATTTTTTTCATAAATCTGCACAATATCGAGGTTTGGATTTTCTAATTCCAGAACAAGGACTTTGCTAACAGGGCAATTAATTTTAAATTTCAACCAGACAACACCGTCATAAAATCCAAAATTAGGGGCGCTTTTTTTATAATTTTTGAAATTGTCAAAAGGAATAGATTTTATATCAAGTTTTCTTTTTGTGTCAAGGAGATAATCTAAATCATGCCCTTCAATACTTATTTTTTCAGAATTACAATTAATGGTAATGGAGAAACCACTTAACGACAGAATTATTAAAAAGCAGAATATTAAATATCTGTTCATATAATTTTAAAAACTTTAATAATGTTATATAAATGTTTTCGATTACCAAATTGTTCAATTTAAATTAATTAAATACCATTAAAGTATTAATATTTTCAAATTATCAGATCATCGGAGGAATTGGCAGGAATAGAATCCGGTCTGGCTGCCAGGATTATGGGATTAATTCTTTTGTTATTTTCGGTGTTGGCATGACACTTTTGGTTGTTGCTGTTTCAATGAAATCATTGCCAATTCTGAGAAAATTATCATTGAAACAGGTTATTGAGAAAAAATAATTTAGTTTTATTTGTTTCTAGTAAACTTAGAAAGTTATCAAAGTTAAATATTAGTAGCACAAGTGTTAAGGTTGCAAAAACTTGTGAAACATCACATTTTCTTGCTCGATCTTTATTCGATTACTAACTTACCAGTAGCAATGATATCGGTTAAGTTTCTTATTTGATAGAAAAATATACCGTTTGCCAAATTATTCTTTTCTAAAAAGATTTTACTTGTTGTAATATTGTCTTTTTTCAATATTATTTTTCCACTTGCATCGAAGATGGTAAGTGAGCAATTTTCACCTTTATTATAATTGAATTCTATAATTGCAGAATTATTAACAGGATTAGGATAAACTTTATTGTTGAGAGTGATATTGTTTTTAGTAAGCCCTGCCATACCTGTATTATCATATTTAAGTGTCAAACATCCCCAGTAGTTCGGGGCACCTGTAATATAAAGATAACCGTGGGCATCCACAACGCAGTCCATACCACTACGTCCTTTAAAGCGTTTTGTCCAGATTGTATCTCCTGTTGCAGCATTATAGCGTATTATAATGAAATTATTAAGAAATGTATCTGAACCCTGGGTCGTTCCGGTAACTATAAGGTTGCCTGTCATGTCGAGAGTGCATCCATAAACAGCATCATTCAAAGGGCTTTCAGGTGGGTTTTGGTATTTTGTCGACCACATAATATTACCCAATGCATCATATTTGATTATCCTGCCATAGACACCATTTATACTATCACTGCAATTTCCGGTAATATACACATTGCCTGAATTATCGGCCACACAATCGGAATGAATAAATCGCAAACTATCCAACCCCTCATTATTGATTCTTGTCCACAGCGTATCGCCATTACTGTTACATTTTATGGTATATAAATAATAGCTTTTATCATTAAATATATAACCATTTATAAAAACATCCGATCCGTTTATACTGCAACCATAAGCCTGACCTACATTTTTAAATGGAGACAGATATTTTTTAGCCCAAATCAAATCTCCTGCTGAAGCATTATATTTTAAGATACAAAAATCTGTATAAGAACCGTTATAACACATCCCTGCAACATATAGGTTCCCATTTGCATCTATAGCAC
>Ga0265323_10000834_pt1 | contig 16473 bp, 14 predicted proteins | sample 41225metaG_FD_193580 | JGI IMG/M metagenome (GOLD analysis project Ga0265323, IMG submission 193580) | Rhizosphere microbial communities from Carex aquatilis grown in University of Washington, Seatle, WA, United States - 4-12-25 metaG | ecosystem: Host-associated > Plants > Roots > Rhizosphere...
GCTGCAACTGGTCCTCGATAAGGGTCAGGAGGACGACTGGTTCGCGGCCACCTGGATCGCGGTGGCCACGGTCGTGTCACTGGCCGCCATGGCGGCATTCATCTGGCGGGAACTGACGGTGGCGGACCCGATCGTAGACCTGCGCATTTTCAAGAACCGCAATTTTACGGCGGGGACGCTGCTCCTGGGCGTCTATGGGATGATCCTGTACGGCATCACGGCCATGCTGCCGCTGTTTCTGCAGACCCTGATGGGATACCCGGCGCTGCAGAGCGGGTTGGCGGTGAGCCCGCGCGGGCTGGGATCGTTCGTGTCCATGTTCGTGGCCGGGCGGCTGGTGAATATTGTGGATAACCGGGTGCTGCTGGCCTTGGGATTCGTGATTCTGGCGATCTCCGCCGGCATGCTGGGGCAGATCAACCTGGAGATCGCCATGAGCAGCGTGGCCTGGCCCAACGTGATCAACGGCTTTGCCACCGGTTTCATTTTCGTGCCGCTGACCACCATGGCGATGGGCACGCTGCGCAAGCGGGACATGGGCAATGCGACGGGCGTCTTCAACCTGATGCGGAACATCGGCGGGAGCGTGGGGATCGCAGGTGTGGCCACTCTGCTGGCGCGCGGGGCGCAGACTCACCAGTCGATCCTGTCGGGCAACCTCTCGGCGCTGAACCCGGTCTTCCGGCAGGACCTGGACGCTCTGCGGCAGGGAGTCACCGCGGGCTCCGGACCGATCACGTCCACGCAGCAGGCCTATGGGTTGATCTACGGGGGACTCATCCGCCAGTCCACGCTCCTGGCATACATCGACAACTTCCGGCTTCTGGCGGGGCTGGCGCTGGCGGCACTGCCGCTGATCCTGATCTTCCAGCGGGTGCGGCGGAGGGAACCGGCGGCCCCTCCCGGCGATGAGAACAGGGCATCGGAAAACTCCTAATAAGTTGGATAGAATAATCTATAGTTCGACAAGGGAGTGGAATAGTGGCCCTTCTTCCGGATGTTGCGGTTCCTATCGCCGCGCTCGATTTCCTCCCGGTCGCTGCAATGATTACGGATTCCAGCGGCGGGGTTCGCTGGGCAAACTCCGCGTTCGGCGAACTTACCGGGTACACGGTTGACGAGTTGGCCGGCCAAAGCGCCGGGATACTGGATGCGGACGGCGAAGCCCATCGACTCGACGACATTCTGCATTCCGTGGTTGGCTCCAGCCAGGTGTGGAAGGGCGAACTGGCCGGGAGACGCAAGGACGGGGCAACCTGCCGCATAGGCTGGGCGATTGCGCCGGTCCCCGATTCGACCGGCAAGGTGACCGGCTTGTTCTGGACGGCAGCGGCCGTCCCCAGCCATTCGGCCGATCGGGAAGCCGAGACCCGGCTGCGAGCCCAGAACGAGCGGTTCGAGCGAATCATCGAGAACACCGAAGCCGGCTACTTCCGCATCGGAATGGACGGCTGTTACCAGGAAGTGAATCCTGCCTGGCTGCGGATGCACGGTTTTGCCCGCAGGGAGGACGCCATCGGGCTGCACTTCTCCGCGGTCCAGAATCCCGCCGACAGCGCCAGGGCAGCCGAGATCGCCGAAGTCCTCATGCGGGGCGAACCCGTGGCAAGCGGCGAGTTTTCCAGGTTGCGTGCGGATGGGACAGTCGGGTACCACAACTTCTCGGCGAATCCCGTGTTGGACGAAGGCCGGGTGACGGGCGTCGAGGGATTCCTGGTCGATATCACCGGTTTGAAGGCGGCCGAACTGGAAATGCGGCAGACCGAGCAGCGCTACCGGTCCCTGTTCAACTCGATGCAGGAAGGCGTTGCCGTCCACAAGTTGATCTGCACCGGCGGCGTTCCGGACAACTACATGCTGCTCGACGTGAACGTGCGCTACGAAGAGATCCTCGGGGTGAAGCGCGCCGATGTCGTGAATCAGTTGGCGACCGGCGTTTACGGGACACCCGAGGCTCCGTATCTGAAAGAGTATGCCTCGGTGGTCGCCACCGGCGAGCCCTTTCAGTTTGAAACTTACTTTGCGCCCATGGACAAGCACTTCGTCATCTCCGCCACGTCCATGGGTGGCGATCTGTTCGCAACCATCTTTTTCGACGTTACCGGGCAGAAGAAATCCGAGGAAGCCCTCAAGCAGGCGGGCGAAGCGGCCGCCAGGGCGGAACGTCATTACCGCCTGATGTTCAACTGCGGATCGGATGCGTTCTTCGTATACAAGGTGGGGCCGGATGGATTGCCGGGACCGTTTCTGGAAGTCAACGACAATGCCTGCCGCTCCCTTGGGTACACGCGGGAAGAACTGCTGCAGATGCGGATCTTCGATGTTTCCGCCCCCGACAATTCCCCCAGCCCGAGTGCCATGAACGAGCGGCTTCTGGCCGGGGACCGGCTGTTTTCGGAGAGGACCTACCTGGCGAAGGATGGGCGGCGGGTTCCGGTGGAAATCAACGCCCACGTCTTCGATCTGGATGGCTCGCCGGCGATTATCACCTCGGCGCGGGACATTACCGAACGTAAGGAAGCCGAGTTGGCCCGGGCGAAACTGGAAGAGCAGCTTCGCCAGAGTCAGAAACTGGAGAGCGTGGGGCGGCTGGCGGGCGGCGTGGCCCACGACTTCAACAACCTGCTCACGGTGATCAACGGATACTGCGACCTGCTCCTCGGGGAACTGGAGGCGCCCGGCTCGCTGCGGGGCTACGCCGAGGCCATCCGCAAGGCGGGGGAGCGCGCCACCGGCCTGACCAAGCAGTTGCTGGCTTTCAGCCGCAAGCAGGTGATCGAGCCGCGCCTGCTGGATCTGAACGCGGCCATTCGGGACTCCGCGCCCATGCTGCAGCGGTTGATCGGCGAGGACGTCAGGCTGGAGACGCGCCTGGACGGCTCCCTGGGCCAGGTGATGGCGGACCCCGACCAGATTCATCAGGTCCTCATGAATCTGGCGGTGAACGCCCGCGACGCCATGCCCGACGGCGGCTGCCTCGATATCGAGACGGGCAACGTCGATGTGGCGGAGGAAGGCAGCGCGGCGATTCACCCCGACGCGGTTCCGGGGCGCTACGTCCTGATGTCGGTGAGCGACACGGGAAGCGGCATGGACGCCACTGTGCGCCAGCACATCTTCGAACCGTTCTTCACCACGAAAGAATCGGGCAAGGGAACCGGACTGGGGTTGTCCACCGTCTACGGCATAGTCCGGCAGAGCGGGGGATGGATCGAGGTGCGGAGCGAAGCGGGCGCGGGAACGCAGTTCAACGTATATCTTCCGCGGCTGGATGGCTGCGCGGTGCCGGAGCGGTCCGCGCCCAGCGCCTCCACCGGGGGCGGCAGCGAGACGATTCTGATCGTCGAAGATCAGCCCGCCGTGCGCTCCTTCACCAAGGCTGTGTTGAAGAGGCAGGGGTACCAGGTCGTTGAAGCGTCCAGCGGCGAGGAAGCGATCACCGCCGCCCGGCGGCATCCCGGGCGGATCCACCTCCTGCTGACGGATGTGGTTCTGCCGGGAATCAACGGCAGGGAACTCTCCGTGGAACTGAGCGCCGTGCGTCAGGATATGAGAGTGCTGTTCATTTCCGGCTACACGGCCGATGTGATCGCCCACCGCGGCGTGTTGGATCGGGGCGTGGCGTTCCTGCAGAAGCCGTTCACCCCGGATGAGCTGGCGGAAAAGGTTCGAACTGTACTGGCGAGCCCGTTCCGCCACTCGCCGCTACCCGCTAATGAGGATAAGCCCGGTACCGCACTTTAGGGGCGGGTTCACCTCCATTTTCAGTTATCCATATTTAGAATGTCTGTTAGAAATGGACTATGCAAGCCAAAACGGTCTGGCTGGCGCCCGCTTCCACGCGCAGCCGGCGGAAGGCGTTGCAGGGCATGTATGCCCGCCGTTCCGCAATCCGGAAGCTGATCCGGTGTCTTGAAGAGTACAACCGGTACCGGGCCAGGCGCCTGAAGCCGCCGAAACGCTACGCCGCCTGAGGCGCCGCTTACTTCCCGAGAAGGGCCTGAATGCGGGCGGACAGGTCCGCCGGGGTGACCGTGCCGGGGTGATAGAAGCGCACGGTTCCGGATGCGTCCAGGAGCACGATGGTGGGCGTGGTGCTCGATCCGTAGGTCTGGAAGTTGGCCGCGCTCACCACCACCGGCACACCGCCCCAACCGGCGTAGAAGTTCCGCCAGGTCTCCGCAACGTATGCCCGCTCGCGATCCGGGGCGGCCTCGGCGCCGCCCGCCACATAGCCGTACAGCCTGGTGGGAGCGATCGCTATCAGGCCCTTCGGCGCAAACTCGCGGATGATCGCGGCCAGCGCCGGAGCGGCGGACTTGCAGTCCGGGCACCAGTGCGCCCAGAAGAACAGCAGCACGGGATGGCCGCGCCATGCGGCCTGGGGAAGCGGCTTGGCGGAGACCCAATCGCCCAGATCCAGCCCCGGCGCCGGCTTGCCTTCCAGACTCAGGAGATTGATGTTCTTGCGGATGCGCTCCACCAGCGCGGTAGAGGCGAACCGCCGGGCCTGCTCCTCCAGGAACTCCACCGCCTGCCCGCGCTCGCCGCACGCCCCCAGCACCTGGGCGTGAACCTCCATGGAGGCTCCCAGGGCAATGGGCAGCCAGGGGTCGCTGTCCAGCCCCCTCCCGGCCAGCAGTTGCTCGGTGTCCTTGCGGGCTTCGGCGGCGAAGGCCTCGGCCTGCTCGTAGTTCTTCGCCTCCAACTCGCCGCGCGCCAGCCAGGATACCGCCGCCGCCACTTCCGGCGTGAGGCCGCTGGCGGACTGGGCGGCGCGGACCTGCCGCTCAGCCGCCGCCATGTCGTGGTGGGCGATGCTCTCGCGGACGCCGGTGACCAGGGTCGCGTATAAGAAAAGGGTCGGGATCATATCCATCCATTCTCCAGATGAGCGGGAAGCAGAGAGAAATCCGGGTGGGGCGGTGTCACAGGTTTTCGAGCAGCTTGTCGAAGTCGCCGAGGAGGTTCGGGTCCATCCAGTCGGCGCCTTGGGCGATCTTCCGCAGTACCTTGCCATCGGCGCCGATGATGTAGGTTTCCGGATACATGAAGGTGCCGAATTCCTCATGCAGCTTGCGCTCGCGGACGGTCAGGAAGGAGGGCTTATACTTCGCCAGGAACGCGCGATAGGAGGCGTCGTTCTGATCGACGGCCACGCCCAGCACCACCACGCCCTTGCCGGCGTACCGTTCGGCCAGGCGGCTGAGCGAGGGCGTCTCCTCGATGCAGGGCGCGCACCAGGAGGCCCAGAAATTCAGCACCAGCAGCTTGCCCGCGAAGTGCGGCATGGAGACCTGACGGCCATTGTCGGCGGTGAGGGTGAAGCCGGGCACACTGTCCCCCTCGACCACGACGCGCTCGTGGATACCGGCGTAGATGGCACACACCAGTGCCGCCGCCAGCAGTCCCAGCAGCCATCCCAGAAGCCTGTCCGTTTTGACGCTTGGCATGTGGAAAACTATAATTTGATTGTATCGCGGCCCGCCGCCGCGCATCGAAAGTATACTGGAGACCTGTCATGCTGATCACCCGCCGCGTGGAATTCTCGGCCTCGCACGTGTGCCGCCAGCCGGAGCTCTCCGCCGGGGAGAACGCCCGGATCTATGGCCCGTCGGCCAATCCGCATGGGCACGGCCACAATTACGTGGTAGAGGTCACCGTGGAGGGCGCCGCGGATCCGATCACGGGCATGGTGCTCGACCTCAAGGAACTCAAGGAGATCCTGGAGGGCGAGGTGGTCGGCCCCTACGACCATCGATTCCTGAACTACGAAGTCGCGCCCTTCGACCGCGTGGTGCCCACCGCCGAGAATGTGGCGCGCGATATCTGGGAACGCCTGGAGCCCCGCCTGTCGATCGCCGGGCGCCGCCTGCACGCAGTGCGCGTACAGGAGACGCCGGATTACTACGTGGACTATTTCGGGGAGGCGCCATGTTCCGCGTGACGCGCCGCTACGGCTTCGCCGCCTCGCACCGCCTGGACACGCCGCGCTTGACCCCGGAGGAGAATCGCCGGCTGTACGGGAAGTGCAACAATCCCTTCGGGCATGGCCACAACTACGTGGTGGAAGTGAGCGCGCGCGGTCCCCTGGACCCGCGCACCGGCCGCGCCGTCGATCTGGATGCGCTGGACGAACTGGTGCGGCGGCAGGTGCTGGCCCCCTTCGACCACCGCAACCTCAACGAAGATGTAAACTCTTTTCAGGAAGTGCCGCCCACCTCCGAGAACCTGCTCCTGGAGATCTGCCGCGGATTGAAGCGGGAATGGAAAACCGCGTTTCCCGGCAAGTGGCCGAGGCTGGAAAAGGTCCGCATCGCCGAAACGCCGCGCAACATCTTTGAAATGGAAAGCCATGAAATCGGGTAAAGCCGTAGTCAAGATCATGCGCCCCAAGCCGGAGGGCGTCAGCCTGGCGCCGGAGGTCCGCGAGATCCTCGCCAAGCTGGGGGAAGATACCGGCCGGGACGGTTTGGCGCGCACGCCGGAGCGCGTGGACCAGGCCCTCAAGTTCCTCACCAGCGGCTACCACGCCGACATCGCGAAAGTGGTGAACGGCGCGCTCTACGAGGTGAAGTACGACGAGATGGTGGTGGTGCGGGACATCGAGTTCTTCAGCCTCTGCGAACACCACCTGCTGCCGTTTTTCGGCAAGATCCACGTGGCCTACCTGCCCAAGTCGAAGGTGGTGGGCCTGAGCAAGATCCCGCGCATCGTGGACGTTTTCGCGCGGCGCCTGCAGATTCAGGAGCGCCTGACGCAGCAGGTGGCGCAGGCCATCCAGGAGATCGTGGACCCGGTGGGCGTGGGCGTGATCTGCGAAGCCCGCCACTTCTGCATGATGATGCGGGGCGTGGAGAAGCAGCATTCCGGCGCCATCACCAGCGCCATGCTGGGCCTGTTCCGCGAGCGCAAGAAGACCAGGGACGAGTTTCTCGCCCTGGTCAACCACGGGAGCGGGGGGCTGTAGCGCCAGCGCGCCGGCAGGGAGACTGGCGCCAGACACGCGGCGGGGCTTGATGCAGTCGGCAAGACGCAACGCTATCTTCCGTAGCCCTGCGGCATCGACGAAGACAACGGCCAGGAAACCACCGGCCGCCGTTCAGGTGATCCCGGTCGAGTTCATCGAGCGCAGAATCTACATCATCTATCAGGCGGAAACCCGCGCTCTCGTTCCGGCCGTAAACCTGAGTCCGATTGCCTCGATGTGGCCGGCTTCGTGGAGAAGCTTGGGATTCAGATGCCGCGGCAAGAGTTGCTGTTCGCGTAACCCGGTGGGATGAAGGAGCGGCTTTTACGAGCCATCATGACAGTTCCGGCGGAATGAGTTCCCCGTTCTCGCCAACGAACCACATGCCTTCGCCTTTTCCCTGCATGATGACGGCCTGAGTTTCCTTTTCGGTCGCGTCCGGCCGAAGGTCGAACATCCGGCCGATGACTTCCTTCTCCTGTTCCGCCCGGCTCTCCGGCGTCCCATCGAGCTGAAGCGGCCCCAGCCGGCGGGTGACGATCTTCCTCATACGCCCATCATAGCGGCAGCCATCGCGGGCGGTCTGCGTCCCGCCCAGGCTTTCGCTCGTTTTGCGCCTTAAAGGTCCGGGGAAATGGACCTAAAACGTGCCGGAAAGATGCACCAGCCTCCCAGAGACCCCTCTTGACTGTTCCTTCCTACGTTTCGAAGAGCCCGGCGCGCGCTCGAGGAGGCGCGCCGGACTGTCTACTGCACCACCTTCACGGTCAGCACCACGAACAGCGCCTGCTGCTCGTTCATGCCCATGCGCCCGATGACTACTTTCTGGCCTTCCTTGATGTCGAGATCGGATTGCAGGCTGAGGGGCCGCCTGAACCCCACGGTGCACCTGACCCCATCGAGATGAGCCGTCGTCCCGTCGGCGCCCAGGCTGGCGGAGGCGATTCGGAAATCGCTGGTCACCGTTTCGGGTACCGCTACAGGCGGTACCGCTGCAGACTGGACGTGTTCGACACCGCCGGCGCTCTCGGTTCTCGCCGGTTTCCCCGCGCGCGTTCGTAGCGTCAGGATGTCGAGCAGACGGTAGTTCCTGAAGGGAAATGTGTTTTTCAATTGAGCGACGACGCTGTCCAGATCCTTCGGGACGCTTCCGGAAGGCTGGTTGTCCGCGTTGCTGCCCACCACCAGGTCAACCGTGAAATCGAAGTTCTTCGGCGCGGCCGCCGGCACGTCCAGCCTGGCGATGGCGTCTTCTATGGCTTGCATGGTTACCGGCGGAGCGGTGATCGCCAGCGCGTGCATCTCGAAGTTGGGGATGATGCCGCCGCCGAAAACGCTGAGTAGAATCCGCAGGTTCTCCGGGTCGGCGTACTTGAGGATGAACACCTTTTGCTGATACGGCTCAGGGGGGGCCTTGGCCGGATCGTCCTTCTTCAGCTCCTGTGCCGCCAGCGGCACGATCGACAACATCAAAACCAGCACGATTCGTTTCATTGCGCGTCTCCTTTTCTGTCTGGAATCCAATAGATGACCACGTTCGGGTCGTCGGTGATCAACTTGACCACCAGCGGCTCGGCCTCGGGCGGCGGTTGGGGCGTCGCAACCGCGGGCCGTAGTTTCGGACGTCTTGCGTGCACTGGCGCCACAACGGGACGGAGGGCCGGCGGCGCCAGCACCGGAGGCTGCGGCAGCCGCAGTTCGGCCACGGTAACTTCGGGCTTCTGCGCCGGCCGCACGGCCACAAACACCGCCGCCGCGGCCAAACCCGCCGCCAGCACAGGCACCCACGCCCATCGCCTCCCGCGCCGCTCCCGCGCCAACCGTTCCAGCACCGCCGCCCGCAGCGCCGTATAGTGGCCCGCGGCAATTGGCTCCTCATGGGCCGACTGCAGCAGCGCCAGGCTGTCCTGGACGGCCTGAGCGAAGGCGCGGCACGCGGCGCAGGCCGCCAGATGCCGTTCCACTTCGGCTCTTGACTCCGCACTCAGATCGCCGCCGGCGGACAAGGCGATCCGCTCTTCCCAGTCCTTGCAATTCATACCCGCCTCCGGAAATACCGCTCCACGAAGTCCTTGATTTTGATCCGCGCCTGGAAGATCTGCGAGCGGACGGTGGCCTGGCTGGTACCCAGGATGGCCGCCACTTCTTCGGTCGAGAGGCCTTCCAGATCGCGCAGCACCAGCGCCGCCCGCTGTTTGCCGGAGAGTTGCCTCAAGCTCAGTTCCAGGACCCTCCGCCGCTCGTTGGCCGCCGCCGCCTGCTGCGGATCGGCTCCGGGAGCTTCGATCTCCGCCGCCGCATCCACGGCGGTTTCCTCCGGCCGTCGGCGGCGAAGGTCGTGGCAAATATTAACGGTTACCCGGTACAGCCAGCCAGCCAGATTCGCGGAGTTCTCCAGCTTGCCGAGGTTCCGGTAGAGCCGGAGGAAGACTTCCTGCGATGCGTCCTGCGCGTCTTCCATCGTTCCCAGCAGGCGCAGCGCGGTCGCCAGCACCAGCCGCTCGTGGCGCCGCATCAGGGATTCGAACGCCCTCAGGTCGCCCGCCCTGGCCGCTTCCAGCACTTCGGTGTCGTCGGCTGGCTGCATGATGTCGGGGTTTGCCAGGGCGTTCATCCTTTCCTACAGATGTAACTCCTGCGGGCTGAAAAGTGTTTATGGAAGTTGCAGGGGAAAAGGCGGACGGCTCACATCTGAACCTTGCCAACCAGGATGATGGCAAGTTTCACGTCGCCGATCTGGACGCACAGGACCCAGTCGGGCGTGTCGCCCTCTTTCACCAGGGCGGGGAAAGTGGACCCATTGGGGCTTTCCAGGGACAGCACCATGGGATGCGGCGATCCGGAGGCCTTCCGGCTCATCTGTACCAGGGCGGCAAAGCCCGGCATGGCGCCGGGGTCGGGATCGTCGGCGACGGGCGTCAGGAGCGCGAAATCGCGCTGCGGCGCTACTCCCTGGTGAGCGCCATCCACCGGATCGTTGCTATAGCGCAGCGTGTAGAGGCCCGGATTGATGAGCTGGCCGCGCCGGTCTTCCCCCTTGGCGGTATACCGGATCACCCCCAACAGCGTGCCCTGCGCGATATCGAAGACGATGTTGGTGTCGGCGGGTTGCACGGCTGTGGGTATCGACTTCCGGAACCAGATCTCGCAGGCGGCGCCGTTGGGCCCGGCAATGCGGTGCCCGCTGGCCGGCATGAGGGGCGCGTAGGCTGCCGGCAGACCGGCGGGCGCTGGGCCAGCCGGTTCCAGTTTATAGTCTTGAGCGCAGAGAGAGGCGGCGAAACCCAGGGCCGCGGCGGATAGCAAAACAAGGTGTTTCGTCATGGCAACCCGGAATTTTTGGAGCGGGAGACGGGATTCGAACCCGCGACATCGACCTTGGCAAGGTCGCACTCTACCAACTGAGTTACTCCCGCCCGTTTGGGGGAATCTACATTCTCCTTCAGAAACATTACCGCTGTCAAACGTTCTGTGTAACATACTGATAACAGGATGTTTATAAAACTGTGGCAAAGCGTTTCCGGTATGCTAGACTACAGTCTCGGTTGACCAAGAACACTCGCGCTCAATTCTTCCGGATAGAGCATCCCGAACTCCCACGCCGCTGTGGAAATACTTGTTGAAAACCCTAGGGATTTGTGTGCGATGGTAATAAACTTCTGGGACCAGATCCGCCAATATTTGCAGCCTCAAGTCAGCGTGGAGAGCTACGATAACTGGTTGAAAAGTACGGCTTTCGTTGGCGTTACCGGGGACACGCTATTCGTTTCGGTTCCGGACCGTGGCACCCGCGACTGGCTGGAAGCCGAGTTTTCCGCGTTGGTCCACAAAGCCATTCGGGAATTGGGTATTCCGATCCGCCAGGTCAGCTACGAGGTGGCCAACCCGCGCAGTCCGCAGGCGGCCGCCGCCGAGCCGTGGAGCGAACTGGAAAGTGCGGCCCAGGTCCTGAACCCCAAATTCACATTCGACTCTTTCGTCGTGGGTGCCTGCAACCAGTTTGCCGCGGCCGCCGCGCGTTCCGTGGTTACCAATCCCTCGCGTAGCTATAACCCTTTGTTTCTCTATGGCGGCGTGGGAATGGGGAAGACCCACCTGATGCACGCCATCGGGCGCGAATTGATGCTGAAGTTCTGCACGATGCGGATCGTCTACACCTCCAGCGAGCGGTTCATGAATGAGATGATCGCCTGCATCCGCACCGACCGCATGCCGCAGTTCCACCAGCGCTACCGCGCGGCCGACGTGCTGCTGGTCGACGACATTCAGTTGCTAGGCAACAAGGAACGCACGCAGGAAGAGTTTTTCCATACTTTCAACGAGTTGCACGACCATCAGAAGCAGATCGTCCTTTCCAGCGATTCGCCGCCTAAGGATATTCCGGGCTTGCTGGAACGCCTGCGCTCGCGGTTCGAGTGGGGACTGATTGCCGACATCCAGCCACCGGACCTGGAAACCAAGATGGCCATCCTGGACAAGAAAGCCGAGGCCGAGGGCATCAAACTGCCGGATGAGGTCCGCTCCTTCATGGCGTCGAAAACCAAGTCCAACGTGCGGGAACTCGAAGGCGCCCTGGTTAAGCTGACAGCCTATTCGTCGCTCACCGGTACCCCCATCAACCTGCAGATGGCCCAGCAGGTCCTCAAGCACCTGATCCACGTGCAGGACCGCCGGGTCACGATTGACGCCATCCAGAAAGCCGTGGCGGAGCGCTTTACAATCAAGCAGTCGCAGTTGAAGGAGAAAAGCAACACGCGGAAGATCGTCTATCCCCGCCAGGTTGCCATGTATCTGGTGAAGGAGTTGACCGACGCATCCCTGCCGGAGATTGGACGGGCGTTTGGCGGGAAGCACCATACCACCGTCATCCATTCCATAAACAAAATCGACCAGGCACGTCATCATGATGCGGATTTGAACAGGCTCCTGCACAGCCTTATGGACTCATTACAATGAACTTGTATGGTTTTCCACAATAGGTCTTGAAAACTATGGAGGAAAACTGTGCAAATCCGGTTGCGGCTCCGGTTTTGCGCATTCCGTGCGGCGCCGATCCGCTGCCATTTGCAACTTGGCTGTGGTCAAAAGTAGTTGAGTTTAGTATAATTTAGAGAGTATTCAACAAATTGCACAGGCCCGATGAATCCGGTTTTTTAAGAGTAGTCTTGAAACAACCTTCATAGGATAGGAGCTGTGGCTCGATGGAATTCACTGTCAGCAAGTCCGATCTGGTTCGAGAGCTGAGTCTTTCGCAAGGCGTGGTGGAGAGGAAAACCACCATCCCGATTCTCTCCAATGTGCTGCTGGAAGCTGCCGAGGATCATGTGACGATCACGGCGACGGATCTGGAGTTGGGGATTCGTTGCTTCTGTCCGGCGCGCGTGAAGACAGAGGGTTCGGGAACCGTGCCCGCCCGCAAGTTGCTGGATTTCACGCGACTTCTTCCGGAAGGCGACCTGACCATGAAGTTTCAGGAGAACCAGTGGGCCACCATCACCAGCGGGCGCTCCCGCACGCGCATGGCGGGAATGTCGCGCGAAAGTTTTCCCGAGTTGCCGGCAATGCCCGATGCGGTGGCCGCGGTGCCCATCAAACTTCTGGCCTCGATGATTGCGCGTACGGCGTTTGCCATATCGACGGAGGAATCGCGTTTCACCCTGAATGGCGCGTTGTTCCTGATGCGGCCGGAAGGGCTGACCATGGTCGCCACCGATGGCCATCGTCTGTCGTTCGTGCAGGCGCCATTGCCCGAGGGAACTGAAGTCGCCCAGCAGTTCCGTGCGTTGATCCCGCGAAAAGCCATGGCCGAACTGGTGAAACTGGCCGACGACGCCGGGCCCGAAGGGAAGGCGGTTTTCGCGGATGACGAGAACCACCTCTTCTTCCAGGTCGGCAATCGCCTGCTGTTGACTCGCAAGCTCACCGGCAATTTCCCCGATTTCGAGCGCGTGCTTCCCAAGGATCACACGCTTACGGCGACGCTTCAGAAGGACGAGATCAAGAGCGCCATCGAGCGCGTGGCGCAGTTCGCCGACGAGCGTTCCCGCGCCATTCGCGTGCAGTTCACCAGCGGCGAGGTCAAGGTATTCTCATCTTCGGCGGAAACCGGAGATAGCGAGGAAAGCGTACCCGGCCAGTACGAGGGCCCGAAGCTGGAAATCGGATTCAACGCTCAATATCTGCTGGATTTTCTACGGGTTATCCCGCAGGACCAGGTTTCCTTCGAGTTGAAGGATCAGAAGAGCGCGGGCGAATTGCGGCCCGCCGGCGAGGGCATCGCCGACCAGTATCGCTACGTGGTTATGCCCATGCGAATTTGAGGAAGAATGTCAGAGAAAGACGACGCGAAACCGAAGGACCCGAACGGCAAGTCCCAGGGCGCAAGTGGAGCCTCGGGAGATGTTTACGATTCCACCAGTATCAAGGTGCTGGAGGGCCTTGAGGCCGTACGCCTCCGCCCGGCCATGTACATCGGTTCCACCGGGGAGATTGGTCTGCACCACCTGGTGTACGAAGTGGTCGACAACTCAGTGGACGAGGCGCTGGCCGGTTATGCCACCGAAGTCTCCGTCACCATCCACGACGACAACTCCGTCACTGTGATCGACAATGGCCGCGGCATCCCCGTGGATATGCACGAGGAAGAGGGAGTGTCGGCCGCTCAGGTCGTCATGACCAAGCTGCACGCCGGCGGCAAATTCGATTCCAAAAGCTACAAAGTCTCCGGCGGTCTGCACGGGGTTGGCGTGAGTTGCGTGAATGCGCTTTCCGAGCGGCTGGAGCTAGAGATCTGGCGGCCGGAAGGCGATAGCGGTCCCAGCTATACCTGGCAGCAGGAGTACGCCTGCGGCGTCCCCAAGGGGCCGCTGATGAAGGTGGGGAAAGCCAGAAACAAAACCGGCACGCGCGTCACTTTTAAGCCCGATACCACCATCATGACCGAGAGCGTGTTCAACTACGACACGCTGGCGCAGCGGCTGCGCCAACTGGCGTTTCTGAACAAGGGCCTCAAGATCACGCTTACCGACGAACGCGTCGATCCCGAGAAGAAGACCGAATTCGTTTATACCGGCGGCATCGCCGAGTTCATCCGCCACCTGAACCGGGGCAAACAGGTGCTGCACGAGAAACCGATCGGCTTCGAGAGCGAGCGGGAACTGCCCAATGGCGCCGGTACGCTCTCCATGGAGGTGGCCCTCCAGTACAACGATGGCTATTCCGTCACTGAGTTGAGCTTCGCCAACAACATCAACACCGTCGATGGCGGAACCCATCTCACCGGTTTCCGAACCGCGTTGACGCGCACCATCAACGCGTTTGGGCAAGCCCAGGGTCTTTTCAAGGAGAAGGAAAGCCTGAGCGGCGACGACGTGCGGGAAGGCCTCACCGCGGTGGTCAGCGTGAAGGTCCCGCAGCCGCAGTTTGAAGGCCAGACCAAGGGCAAGCTCAATAGCGACATCGCCGGCTACATGACGCAGTTCGTCAATGAGAAGCTCAGCGAGTACTTCGACAAGAACTCCACCGTGGGGCGCAAAATCGTCGGCAAGGCGATTGAGGCGTCGCGCGCGCGAGAGGCGGCCCGCAAGGCCCGCGACCTGACCCGCCGCAAGGGCGCTCTGGATTCCGGCGGCCTGCCGGGCAAACTGGCCGATTGCCAGGAGAAGGACCCCGAACGCTGCGAACTGTTCCTGGTCGAGGGCGAAAGCGCCGGCGGCACCGCCAAACAGGGCCGCGACCGCAGGTTCCAGGCCATTCTGCCCCTCAAAGGAAAAATTCTCAACGTGGAGAAGGCCCGCTACGACAAGATGTTGGGCCATGAGGAAATCCGGGCCATGATCACCGCCCTGGGCACCGGCATCGGCAAGGACGATTTCGACGTCTCCAAGTTGCGCTACGGCAAGATCATCATCATGACCGATGCCGACGTGGATGGCTCGCACATCCGCACTCTCCTGCTCACCTTCTTCTTCCGCCACATGCACGAGTTGATCCTGCGAGAGCGCGTCTACATTGCGCAGCCGCCGCTCTACCTCATCAAGAAGGGCAAGACCGAGAAGTATATCAAGGACGAGAAGGAATACACCAAGGAGATCATGCGCCGGGCCACCGAGAACCTGACGCTCGAAATCCACTCCAATGGAAGCGGAGCGAAAACCACCCTGGAAGGCGGCGAGTTGCGCACGTTCCTGCTGGGACTGGAGGAATATCAGCGGATGTTCCACAAGGTGGAGCGGCGGTTGCGCGACGCCCGCGTGGTGGAGGTCCTGTCCAATGTCGGTTTGCGCCTGGATCACAAGAACGAGTTCCAGGACGAAGCCAATCTCAAGCCCGTCTTCGAGGCCCTTCAGCAACTGGATTTGAAGCCCGAGATGCGGCGCGACGAAGAGCATTCCGCCTTCGCCGTGGTGTTTCACGATTCCACTAACGCCGAGCGCTCCATCGGCCTCGCACTGGCCGCGCAACCCGAGTACCGCCGGTTCCGGTCGCTGGCGCGGAGCATCGCCCGGTTCAACGAACCGCCCTTCGTGGTGGTTAAGAACGACCATCGCGAATCCCAGCCCAACTGGATCGACCTCTTGGACTACGTCATGACCGAAGGCAAGAAGGACGCCAGGGTGCAACGCTACAAAGGGCTGGGGGAGATGAACGCCGAGCAGTTGGCCGAAACCACCATGAACCCGGAGAAGCGCACGCTCCTCCAGGTGCGTCTGGAGGACGCCGTGCAGAGCGAGGAGATCTTCTCCACGCTGATGGGCGAGGACGTCGAAAGCCGGCGTAAGTTCATTGAAGAGAACGCCTTGGACGTGAAAAACCTGGACGTGTAGGACGCCCGTCAGGCGCCTTCTTCCGATCCCCCTAAAGCTCGCAGCCCGTTCCGCCGAATGTCTATCTGGCGCCTGTGATGCGAGCTTTGCTGATCGGTCTATTGGTGAACTGCGCGGGGTTGTTCGCTCAACCCGGCAACAGCGCCGTCCCTCTCTTCTTCATCGAGAACCACGGACAAGCGCCCGGTGCCGTGCGGTTCATGGTCAAGGGCTCCGGGATCACGGCGTACTTCTCCCCGTCGGAAGTCCTGTACAGGGCAGGCGGGAAGTCGGTACGAATCGAGTTCCCCGGTGCCGGCTACACCATCCCGGAAGGTGCCGGAGAACTCCCCGGCCGCGCCAACTTCTTCCGCGGCGAGCCTTCCGAGTGGGTGACCGGGGTACCGCTGTTTAGCGGCGTGGTCTACCGTAACCTCTACCCGGGAATCGACTTATTCTACGGAGCCGGCGGTAGCAATCTGAAGTCGCAGTTCGAAGTGTCGCCGGGGGCTGACCCTTCGGCGATCCTCATGCGATACGCCGAGGCGGCCAGTCTGAGCGTTTCCGGATCGGGCGAATTGCTCATCCCGCTGAACGGGCGGACCCTGCGCGAGGACGCGCCGGTGGTCTACCAGGAGTCGGGCGGCAAACGCCTGCCGGTGGAAGGACGCTTCGTTCTGGCGGGAGCTGTAACGGTCC
>Ga0265323_10000835_pt1 | contig 16460 bp, 19 predicted proteins | sample 41225metaG_FD_193580 | JGI IMG/M metagenome (GOLD analysis project Ga0265323, IMG submission 193580) | Rhizosphere microbial communities from Carex aquatilis grown in University of Washington, Seatle, WA, United States - 4-12-25 metaG | ecosystem: Host-associated > Plants > Roots > Rhizosphere...
AAAATCACGAATTACTACATCGAATTCATAAGTTTCTGGATTAACATTGGCAATACTTATTTTAATTTCTTCATTTGCTGCATCACCATCTGAAATGCTAATAAATTTAAATAATCTATTAACATGACTACCCATTAATTGAGATACAACCCAAGGAGTTTCAGGTGTTTGAAATCCAACTTTATAATTTGAAAAATTATTTGATGTTGCAGTAATTAATGTTGTATTAATTCCATAACCAATACCTTCTGAATCTAATTTTTGAATAAGGTCAGGATATATTGATTGAACCCAAATTTTTGTTTTTTTATCTTTTGGTGCTGAACCAATAACATTTGGTAAGAAACTGCTTGAGTTTGGATTTAATGTTGCAGTATAATATTTTGTACTTCCAGTACTATATGCTCTCAACATAAATTGTCCAAATAAATCACCAATACCTGTTGTTGTACTGTTACCACTTATTGAAAGTGATGTTGTATCAAATGTTGATATTTGAACACCATGAGGTTCAATTACTGATGTACCTCTACTTCTAATAACAGCTAATACCATGTTTTCATATTCACTATATGAAGTACCGCTAAATATTGTTACTTTATCTCTAGTTGTACCGCTTCCAATTATATTTAATGTGGTTGCAGTAAATGTATGTACATATTCAGTAAATGTGTTTCCAGCATGTTTGGTAAATCCAGAAGAATATGTACCAACTTGTCCTTGATAAGAAATGGTTACACCTAAATATTGATTATTTGTAAAAGTATGAGTTGAAACTACAGGAGTTCCACCCGATACAACTGTAGTTGGATTAACTCCAGCACTTAATGTTATTGCCCATGCTTTACCTGCGTCATATCCACTAAGACCTAATACCCTTGTTACCCAAAGTTGATTAGTTTCACCAAGATATGCGTTAGCAACGTATGGTAATTGATACTGAAGATTTCCATTTGAAAGTTTCTGTATACTTTGACCACCAAATTTACTTGAAAATTGTTTCGAATCTTGAATAAAAATTGGTTCAAATGCTGGTCCCTTAAGTGTTTCACCAACAAGACCTAATGTAGTAATTCCCACATTTCTAGTAACGTAGTCTAAATTTCTTTCTTTGAATTTTATACCCGGAGAGGTAAATACAAAATCTGCCATGTTATTTAATTATTTAATTATTATTATTTTTATAGTTAAGCAAAATTTACTCATTTCCAATAAATACTAAAAAAATATTGAAAAGAAATTTTATTAGAAATTTTATAATGTTGCTATCTTGCTAATAATTTAGATTTTAAAAAAATTTACTTTTTATCTATTAAAAATTTAAAAACTTCAACTTTTTTCATATAAATTTTGTCAAATTTTAATAAATATTTTTTTATTATTTTTAAAAGAACAAGTATTTATATTTGTAGCAATAAACCTAATGAACATATGAACAATATTATAAGAAATATAATTACTGATGAGAATGGTAATATAATAACTCGAAGAATTACAGAATCATATTTTAAAAAAAATTATTATGTAACATATAATCAAATAAATGATAGTTTTGATTCAACAATATCATTTGGCGCAAAACTATATTTACTATTTTATAAGATCATAGAAATACCCAAATGTATTATTTGTGGAAAATTAGTTAGTTTTAAAAAATTTAGTTTAGGTTTTTCAAAGTATTGTTCAATGAAATGTATTGGCCATGATAATAATATTCAAATTAAAAGAGAAGAAACCTCAATAAAAAATTTTGGTGTTAAATATCCATTACATACTGAAGAAAATAAAGAAAAAACAAAACAAACAAATTTAAAGAAGTATGGTGTTGAATATCCACAACAATTAGATAGTATTAAAGAGAAGGTAAAACAAACAAATTTAGAGAAATATGGTGTTGAATATCCACAACAATTAGATAGCACTAAAGAGAGGGTAAAACAAACAAATTTAGAGAAATATGGTGTTAAAAATCCACAACAATTAGATAGCACTAAAGAAAAAACAAAACAAACAAAATTTAAAAAATATGGCAATAAATGTTATAATAATAAAGAAAAACAAAAACAAACTTGTTTAACTAAATATAATGTAGATTGCACATTTAAAGATAAAAATATTAAAGAAAAAACAAAACAAACAAATATTAGAAAATTTGGAGTTGAAATACCATCTCAAAATTTAACAATAAAGAATAAAATTATTTGTGGTGTAAAAAATACTCTACGAATAAAAAATAAAAAATTGTGGGCAAAAAAATTAAATATTAATGAAAATAATGTTGAATATACAATAGATGGTGAACTTATAATATCTAATTTATGTAAAAATCATGACGATTTTGTAATAAATATTTCGTTATTAAAAAATCGTTTAATACAAAAAGTTGAAAATATTTGTACTAAATGCAACCCAATAAATGAAAATGTATCAATTAAAGAAAATGAAATTCGTAATTTTATTAACAATGAATTAAAATTTAAGACAAGTAAAATAAAAATTGAAAACAAAGAAATCGATATTTCAATATCCGATTATAAATTAGGTATTGAATTCAATGGATTATTTTGGCATTCAGAATTATATAAAGATAAAAACTATCATTTAAATAAAACTAATTTATGTGAACAACAAGGCATACAATTATTACATATATTCGAAGATGAATGGGTTAATAAAAAAGAAATAGTTAAAAATATTATTAAAAGTAAATTAGATTTAATCGATAATAAAATATTAGCTAGTGAGTGCATCATTAAAGAAATTAATAATATAACTGCAAGTAAATTTCTAAATGATAATCATATACAAGGTAATATTAATTGTAAAATTAGATTAGGTTTATTTTATAATAATGAACTAATATCTGTTATGGTATTTGGAAAGAAAAAAATTGCTATTGAAAATAAGAATAATCATAAGGATGAATATGAAATATATAGATTCTGTGATAAGCTTAATACTCATGTTATAAACGGAGCAAGTAAATTATTAGATTTTTTTGTAGAAACTTATCACCCTAAGTCAATATTAACTTATGTGGACAGAAGATATTCACAAGGTAATTTATATAAAGAACTGGGATTTACTTTTGTTGAAAACACTAAACCAAATTATTTTTATTTTAACAATAAAACTAAGGAACTAAAAAAACATTATCGATATTCGTTTAAAAAAGATAATTTAGTTAAACAAGGTTTTGATTTAAATAAAACTGAACATCAAATAATGCAAGAAAGAGGATATTTACAAATTTATGATTGTGGGCAGATTAAATTTGAATATATTCCTACTAATATTGATTTTCTGATGTAAGTATTTATGAGAAATATTTATAAATGAATAAATCACAAAAAATTTATTTAGGTGCTGGTAATACAAGCACTAAAAGTCAAGATAAATATATTATAGTTAAACTTGAACAAGAAGTTAAAACTCTCGAATTTTTAACATTAAATCTTAGTACTGAAGATGCATATCAAAATTTTAATGCTGATTATGGTGTATTAGTTGGTAGAGTATTAGCAAATGGTGGAATTGGCATTCCTAATGCTAAAATAAGTGTTTTCATTCCATTAAATGATACCGATGCATTAGATAGTGATATATATAGTATCTATCCATATAAAACACCTAGAGATAAAAATAATGAAGGAAAAAGATATAATCTATTACCCCATGTTTCACAATATGAACAAAGTTCTGGAATATATAAACCAAAACAACCATTCGGTTCATTTTTTATAAAACCTGAAATCGTTATTAATGAATCATTCTTAAATGTTTATAAAAAATATTATAAATATACTGCATTAACAAATGAATATGGTGATTATATGATTTTCGGTTTACCTATTGGAACTCAAACAATTCATATGAGTGTTGATATAACTGATATTGGAAAATATAGCATGACACCAGCAAGTATGATTCAATTAGGTTATCCACAAAATTTATTTACTGATAATGCTACCGAAATTAAGCCAAGCGATGATTTAAACGATTTACCAAATATTGAAACTCAAGAAATTAGTGTAGATATTATTCCTTTTTGGGGAGATACAACAAATTTTGAAATTGGTATCACTCGTCAGGATTTTAGAATTAAAGCAACTATTAGTTCAGATTTTATAGTATTTGGAACTACAATGACTATGGGGGAAACTAGTACATTCGGTAACCCAATAGAAGATTCAACACAAGTTCGTAAATATATCAACTCAAGTTTTTATTCATTAAGTAATATATCAACTCATGTTGATATACCAAATAATTCAGATATTAGAACTTATAGGAGTGTTCCACCAACAATTAGAGTTTTCACATATACAAGTGATGTTCCAGTTGATGCAAATGGAAATTTACAAATTCCAAATAATATTGATTTTGACAAACAAATTAGAGAACTAAGTAAATCTGAATATTTTGAATATAATGAAAATGGTCAATTTTTGCTTAGTATTCCTTGCAATCGTTATAGAATAATAACAGATGAAAATGGAAATACTGTTACTGATGATAATTCACCATATGGTGTATTTACTAGATTCTATGGTATGATTTTGATTAACTATCCTAACAGTAATGCACTCCCAATTCAAGTTAGTCTAGATTCTGACAATAATATTATATCCCCTAAAGCACGAGGTTGGTTAAAAATACCACAAACAATTGGATTAAATATTAGTGAATCTGGTAGCTATGAAACAATTAATAATAATTGGAGAAAAGAATATTATAGTTTTATTGGTGGAGAAGTTTATAGTGTTGCTCAATTTTATCCAACTAAAATTGCTGATAAAACTTTTGTTCAAATAACTAATGAAAATAATATTGATGTTGCACCCAATACTGAAAATAATTTTTATTGGAATAATTTAAATGGTTTAGATTTACAATCATATACTACTGGTGCTTGGTTTAAAGTTCAGGGAACTAATAGTATTACACAAGCAGGATATGACAGTCAGAATTATTTAGTCAGTCCTAATACCTCATCACCACAATTTGTATATGATTTTGCACCCAATGTTAATCAATTTGGTGATTATGATTCAGTATCTGATAGTTCTAATAGATATTTTGGCGGTCAATGGTTAAACTTTAATTTATTTTTTCCTCAATATGGTTGGAATTACAATGGTAATGATTATTATTATGCAGATGTATTTCATAATAATTATAAAAATACCTCTCCACAAGCAGGATATACTAATGATAATAATCAAAAAATCTTTGCTGGTTTAGTAAATACAAAAAACTTATTAAAAGGAGATGCATTCCAAACAGCATTCATTAAAATTCCAAGGGTTGAAATTAAAAAATTATTTGATATACCATATAAAGGTATAAATGTTTATGCTTGGAATAATAATACAATGGAAAATAAACAAAATGGTATTAAAGATATTAATACATTACCTTTAGATTCTAGCATTTACAAATACCTAGTACCAGACTATTCTTTAATTAATCGTACTACTGGTAGAAGTTATAATAGATTTGGTTATGACAATAATTGTGCAGAAAATCAATCAACTGCTTATTTATTTAAAGGCATGTACAATAATAATTGTATTAAAATGCTTTCTGATTTTGGTGTCATTTAATCATAAAACAAAGAGTCACTTAAAATAATTTCAAGTGGCTCTTATTTATCATCAATATTATTACTCTTAATGTATTCCTAATTTATATTCCATTTGACCTCCATAATGTTTTATTATAACAATTATTGTACTATCATTTGGTTTAATATAGTCATAAATTGTTTTACCAATTGAAGCACTATCTTTAAATGTTACTTGTGTTGTTGTAAGACTCATACTATTAAAGTGATAAACAGTATCAATGGTTGTTTCCGTAATTGTATTACTAACAATTCTAATATTCAATGTGTATGGTAAGTCAAGAGTAATTATACCATTTTTAATATCTTGCGTACTAATCCATCTCAAGTCTCTCCAATCAGGATAAAGTTGTTCATAGGTTTTATCAACCACAATAGAGTCCTTCTTAACATCAGGTTTAATGTCATCTTTCTTTGTGCAATTAGTTGTTATACTAACTATTGCGAACATCATTACTATTAAATAAATTACTTTTTTCATCTTTTTTATTATTAATTAAACATTAAAATTTAAATTACTTTTATATACATACGGGATTAAATTAAAAATGTTACAAAAAACTAGAAAAAAGTTTACAACTATTTATAGGTAATGGATAAAAAAATTCAAATATTACTTGGTAGTCAGAAAAATGTTACCTCAGTTAATGTAGATACCTATGATAAAATTGAATTCTTTAATAAAGAATCTGAAATTATTGACTATAACATAAATGATGCAGTTAATTCTTCAGATGTATTTGAAACAGAACGAGAAAACAATGCAATTTATAGAATTTATGGTAAAATTGAATATCTTTCATTATTAAATGGATTGGCAAGCAATTATACTAAAATACAAGATTTTTTAGTTCTACAAACCACAGGCAATACAAAAAATTTATTAAATTCATTTAATTTTTATTTGGTTAAACCATCAACAGGATATACCAATACGATTTATGACAATATCTATATAAGATACTTCGAAGTAATTGCAACCCCAAATGATTTCGAATTATTTCCAGCAGGTTTTTCTAATAATGTATATGGTGAACAAAACTATGCATTTACATTTAAAAAAGATATTGATGTTTCAAATTATTTTGATAATTTTGGATTTCCAATTACTGAATTATTTCTATATGCTAAGTATATACCAACACAAAATGGTTTTACTAATAGTATTGTAGAACTTCTAAGATATAATGATTGGCAAAATAATGGAATACCAATTAAAACAGTATTAGATACAACAACACCATTAACAATTGGAAGTAGAATATATGGTGATTTAATAGAATATAATCAATCAGAATTTCTTCAAACACAATTATCTGGGCAAACATATAGTATTAAAACAACATGTTATGATGTAAATAATTTACATATAAATCTAGTTTGGAAATATAATCCGTTTATTCCTCTTAGATTAAGATATTTTTCAAATGATATTAGTACTGCTAATACTGGAAGTACGTCATATGATATTTTATCATCCATACCTGATTATGCAATTCCTGTAGATAATGTTGGAAATTTAGTTTGGCGTGATATTCTACCACAAGGATATATAGACCCATTAACCGGAATTGGGGTTGACTATCCATTTGTAAATGGAAAAAGATATTTATTTTCAACAAATATTCTTTCAGTAAGTTCAGATATGAGTGATGTAAAAACACAACAAGCATTTAGTCATGTATGGTTTAGTAAAAATGCAAGTAGTTTAAATATAATACCAACAAATAATTTAAGTGATATTGGAAAACCATGTCTATAATTAAAAAAAATATAAAATTCAATAATAATGATGTGAATTTAAATTTTAGTTTAGATTCAAGTATTAGTTTCACTGGTTATCAGCAAGAAATTAATAGTCTTATTGTTAATTCTGAACAAGAACTCATTAATCCCATAAATGATGTCGAAGTACGTAGATTTACATATGAACCAAATACATCTCACATTTTATGGTTTTGGTTTCATGCTAATAATTTAGATTTAGATTCATTTATTAATGCTGGATTTACAGCAAATGAGATTGCTAGTAAAAATATTAAATTACTTAATAGTTTTTTTATTTTAGATTTTTATGATACTTATGATACATATACTCAATCAAAAATATTTACAACATATTTAACAAAAATATTAGTACTCGATGAAGTAAATCATCCTATATATAATATAAATGCAAATACTGTAAATCAATTTTATTATTTATATATACCACAATCATATATTGATATACAACAAAATCAATATATAACTGGATATGGTAAATTTAGTTTTTATAATGCAAAAAATGGTAATATTCAACAATTTTATAATAATAATTATGAAGCAACCACTACACCATTAAAAAATTATTTTAAAATAATATTAAATTTAAATACAAAAACTTGGAGATTTGATACTCTGTCGCTTCCATATATTAATGCATTTGAAGCATATAGTAGTTCAGCATATATAAATCGTGTAAATAATACAGTATCTAACTTTAATAGTAAAAAACAAAATTATCCTGTCGGAAATACATTTAATTCTAATGGAACTTATACTGCCGAATAACCAATAATTGGTTTTCTAATAGTTTTAACTACTTGGAATTCTTTTTCATCTTGAATGAAACCTAATATTTTTAATGCGTATTTACTAACAAAAAATCTATCACCATCAATATTTTCCATAGTATTTGATTCAGCAAATCCTTCAAATAATAATGGCATAGGATTTCCATTTATTGTGAGATATTCTTGACGTGAAGCAAAATTCTTTAAAACTTGTTCATCATATTGATTAACATCCACACGATATTTGGTAAATAATGCAACTTCATAAATCATATCTACATTAACTGGTTCAGGCATTTTAAATTGTAAATAAATAACTTGTCCTTCATCTAATATTGGTACATTCATGTATCTAAATTTACGTGGTTGTGGTATACGATACAGAGTACCTAATCTTGTACCTGCTTGTTTGTCTATGCGCCTTACGGTAATATATGGAGTAGCAATATTTTTATCTGAATCCATAAGCTTCCAAGTTTTGGAAAATTCCCCATACCTATCATTTTCTAAAAAAATAGTGAAAACTTCTTTATTATCAATTACTGCCTTCATACCATATTGACTAACATAATCAAAAAGTGCTTGATCTAGATGTTCAAGTAATATTGTTCTTGGAAGATACTTTGTATCAGTATTTGTTGCTTTCATTAACTCAGCAATTCTGTCCATACCATAATGAAGATACTCAGTACCAACCTTTGGTGGATTAGTATCAATAGTTAATTTAGCTTTTTTTGGTAATGACATATAATTTTTTAATATAAATACTCTTGCTGATTAATATTTAAATGATTATATTTGCTACCTTAAAACAATTCTATGTTAGTAGAACGAAAAGAAATTCAAGACACTGATGGTAGTGTTGGATATATTGAGTCAGTGTTTGATTCAAGTAATGTACTTAAGAGTACTTATTTTCCTAAGTCTAAAAGACTCTACATTGCGTTTGATAGAGGACAAACATATTCTTATGGAAATTTTGATATTGAAAAATATGATGAATTTGAAAAAGCCGAATCTCAAGGCAAATATTTTCATCAAAAAATAAATAAAGATAAAACACTTTTAGTTCGTAAAGAATTTACGTTATATCCAAATGAAATTAAGGATTTAAAACAAATTGTTGTTGAACATAAAATAAATGAAGAAGATGATGAATAATTTACAAGATTATGAAAATTTAATTGAACTATTAAAACAAGCATTGTTATTTTATGCTAATGAAAATAACTATGAAAAAACAAAATTTTCCGAATTAAAAGGTAATATTTCAGCTATTGATATTGATGAATATGGTTCACAAGCACGTTTTGCATTAAATAAAATAAAAGAAATTCGAGAAATTAATGATAAAATAATGAAAGATTATGAAGCTGAAGTAAGTGCTGTTCAAAATAATGGTGAAGAAGAAATTCTAAATGCTTTAGAAACTTTAAGTAAAATGAATAACGAAAATATTGATATTTAATGAAAACTGATTATTTTAAATTAATTGAAATAATTAATGAGGAACTTAATGAAATTATGGACTTCACAAATATCGATAGTTTCAATTATCAATATTTTAATCCTAATTATGAATCAGCAATATCATTAATTGGTGAATTTAAATTAGATGATAATACAAATGCTCAAGTTTTTATTCAAAAAATTAATCCGAATTTAGTTGAAACACCTCCAGTACTTGATAAAACAAATGGTGTTTTTAACATTGTATATACTATTGAAGGAAAAACTAATCAATATAAAAAAACAACAATAAAAGAATTAATTAAAATTTTAAAAACAGTAACATTAATAGTTAAAAAATATATCGATGCAAATGATAATTCAAATTTAAACCCAATATATATTTTATACTCAGAACCTAAAGATAATGTTGGCTTAACTGATGGTCAAAAATATGAGCTATATAAAGAATTGCTGAGAAAACAATTAACTCCTGAATATAGAATATCATCAGCAACATATAATAAATCTAAAGAATTGGTTGCTTTTCAAAAAGATAAAATTTGGACAAAAAGATATAATAAAATGAAAAGTAATATTAAAAATTAACATAATAGTCATGCATAGACCTAAATTAAAATTGAAAACATTATTAAATGATATAATTAATGAAGAAATTTCTAAATTTAAATTAGAATTAAATGAAGTTTTAGAACCAGAAAAAACTGATTATAAGATTTTTAATAATTTAATGTCACATAATTATATCCACGATACATATAGGTTTAAAACAACAAACAACAATCATTATGATGTTCAATTTTATAAAGAAAATGTCTTTTTTAATGATATTGAGTTAATTGATGGAAGTAATTTACCTGACATAAATAATGATAAGGTAACAAAAGGAATTTTAATTGCATTTACACCAACAGAAATAACAAAATTAAATGTCGATCCAGACATTATTGGAACACTAGATGACCCTTACGTTCATCGAACAAATAGAAATGAACAATATGAAGTGTTGAGAAAAATAATTTACCTTATTCAAGAATTCATAAAAAGTAATTCAGATTATTATGTTTATTTAATTCTAAAAAATACATATGACAGTAATCTAATTATATATAATTTAATTTTCGAAAAAGTTTTTAAATTAGATTTTAATGTGTTTGAAACAAAAGATACCTTTTATTATATTAAAATCAATATAATTGAATGATAATCATATACATATTAATTGGAATTTTAGTAATAGTAATTTTATTACTTTCATTAGTACTATATCAATTTTCAAAGAAGTGTATTTATTTGTCGAATAAAGAAAAAGAATTTATATTATTTACATTTTCAATATTTTCTGAATATGGTGATGATTTAGGAATACAATCAAAAGAACAACATAAAAAATTATGTGATGAACTTGAAAAAATTAAAAATAAACATTTGAAATTATAAATATAAATAAAGATTAACTATTATGGCATGGGGGATTGATTTTAATACAACATTAACATTGATGAGGCAAGAATATTCATCAATAAGTGAAGTTGAAATGCAAATAAAAGAATACGATAAGCAAATTTCAGATATTGAAATTAAATTAAAAATGTTAATATCTTCAACGCCAAAAGATATCATACCTGACGATTGGAAAGAAGAACCAATTAATTGGCTAAATCAAAATATTGATGAGGAATTTACTTGTTATCAGGAAATCCTTATCGAAAGATTTAAACTATATCAATATATTGAATTCTTAAAAGAAAATGATAAAGAATAAGATTTAATTAATTGATATTTAAACTAATGAAGTACCTTTCGCTCCATCATTAAAATTAAACACATCGGTTTTTATAGGAACGCCGATTACCTTCTTCATATATGGTAAAAATCCCCCTATTGTATTACTAGTTATGTCAGTAACATTATTTGCACTTTCAACTTCATAATATCTGCTTTTTTCTCCACTCATATTATACTCAATAATATCACCTCTATCTATCTCAACTTGTTTTTCTTCAAGTTCTTTAAGATATATACCAAGACTTATATTTCCACTATCATCACGTACAATACCACCGGGATTATCACCATAATTTACTTGTTTACCATCTTCTACATCAATCATAACACTTAATCTAACTGGTGGCATAAACTTCTTATCTGTTGCCTTTGCTTGTCCATATAAACTATGTGTTCTAGTCTCTATCAAATTTATTTTATGTAAAATAACTTCTTGTACATTATCTGTTTGTAAAAAATTTCTACCATACATTATATCTAAATCAAACGAATTTTTGGTCATAAATAAACCCATTCGCTGACTCTCAACATCAATTACTTGTTTTACCTTCTTCATTTACTTAATAATTTCACAATTATTTATGTTATAATTTCTTATTATACTTAAATCCCAGATACATCCACTACTAATATCCCAACCATTCATCCACTTATAAAAATTAACATTTTTATAATTCGGAATTTCAATTCCTTTATAATCATTAGCGACATCAATCCAATTAATGAAAAACTCTCCATTTCCATATTTTTCGCTAAATTCAATCACCTTATCACGAGTATCTAATATAATTACATTAGTTAAATCAACATTTATTTTTATATTATAATTTTTAATTTCAAATGCGTAATGTGGTTTTATTTTATGTAATTCAGCATCTTTATTATATTTTACACATAGATTAACCCAACTATTATTTATTTGATACCACAATCCATTTGGTTTCTTCCAATCATTTGTTTGTACGTATTTTTTATGTAAATCTAAAAATTCCACATCAGTGCTAACACTTCTTGTTGTATTAGTATTAACACTTCTAGGTACAAAATTTTCCTTAAGTATAAACTCCGGGTTAATTTTTTGCATCATTTCAAAAAGCCGTTGTTTATTATTTTTTTTCACTTAAATAAATATTTTATATAAATACTCTTGTTTACTAACTTTAAAGTATTTATATTTGTGGGAACTAAAATAATAAATTATGAAAAAGTATACGAAGGATAAAATTGATAATATAAAATTTAGACTTGATATAAACGTTAAAGGAAAATTTTATGAGTTTTGTGAAATAAATGGATACTCAGTATCTGAAAGAATAAGAATTTTGATTGAAAATGATATGAAAAATGGAAAATGAAGATGAGTTATCATTTAAAGAATTAGTACTTAATTTTAAACTAAAGAGAAATAGACTAAAAGAATATAGTATAAGAAAATTTTTTCCAATTGAATATATTAATATTTTAAATTATTCAATAAATGTTAATAGTAAAATTACATGGCTTGGAAAAGTATATAATTATGTTAATAATCTTAAAGAAATTCCTAAATGTAATATTTGTGGTAATAATTTAACTGTTAAATATATTCAAAAGGGATATAGTAAATGTATATCAGCTTCTTGTCCAAAAAATAATATAAATATTGACAATTTTACAAAAACAGAATTAAAAGAATGGTTTAATGTTGATAATAAATGTGGATATAAATCAACTGAAAAATATTTGTCAAAACATTATCCAAAATTATATCAAAAAATATTGAACAATTCAAATGAAAATAATATAAATTTTCTCACTAAGATTTATTTATATCTTTTTGATATGACAGAAAGTCCTAGATGTAAATGTGGAGTCAAATGTAAATTTATTCGTCATCTAAAAAATGGTTTTCATAAATGTTGCCACAAGTGTTCACCATTGAATTCAAGAGAATTTAATGCAAAAAATGACCCAAGATTAAAATATAATTCATTTTCTGATTTTATAATAAAAAATTATAAAAATGGTATGACATCCAACGAATGTTATATAAAAAAATCTAATCCGATAGAATATGAGGAAATAATATCATATTCATTAAATTTAAATAATAATTTTTCTTGGAGACAAAAATTGTATAATTATATCTACAAAATAGAAAAAGTACCAATATGCCTAAGTTGTAAAAATACAGTAAAATATAATAATTTTATGTGTGGATATAGAAAATTTTGTTCACACGAATGTTTATCAAGATATAATGGAATTAAATTTATGCGTAATAATTTTGAAGCATTTAAATTAAAAGCAAAAGTAACACTATTAAAAAAATATTCTGTGGAATATCCATCACAAAATAAAGAAATTATGAAAAGAATATTAAATACCACTATTGAAAGATATGGAGAAATATATAAAAAACATATTCCAAGCTATAATCCCAATTCTATTGCATTTCTTGACCAAATATCTGAAAGATTGGGTTTACCAATTCAACATGCATTAAATGGTGGTGAAAAGAAGTTTGTAAGATATTGGGCTGATGGATATATTGAACCATACAATATATGTATTGAATGGGATGAAAGATATCATAAATCTAAAAAACAAATTGATAGTGACAATATACGAGAAACTTATCTAAAAGAAAAACATAATTGTCATATAATCCGTGTAAATGAACAGGAATTTCTAAAAGATATTGACAATCAAATTAATATTATTGTTGATAAAATAAAAAATATTATTAATAACTGCACTTAAATTCGTAAGTATCTTATATTGAGATGATTGGGAATTTTGGGGGCTGAAATTTCATAGCGTTATTAACATTCTCTGCAATATCTGCACGAATTTTAGTCATATTTTCTTGTGAAAGTTTTTCTAATTGGTCAAGTATTAATTTTTCAGTATCTTCTTTTAATTTAATTCCTTCATCAAGTAAATGTCTATAATCGAGAGTTAACTCTTTGGAACTCAGAGAGATAGAGCCAGAATAAAAACCTCTCACACTTCCAATTACCATTTTTACTTGAGCAATTAATAGATTTCTTATTTGTTGTTGTGCCACATCATTTATATTACTCCATTGTAATACTTTTGTTGGTGGGTCTGATGGTAATTTAACAACATCACTATTTTCTTCTAAGCATTTATCTCTACCATCCTTATTTGTATCATAAAACCAGTAAAATACTTTTCTACCCGAATAATGTTTTCCCCATGTACCTGCGATTTCATAACGGTCATTTGGCATTGGATATAAATGTAACATTTTTTCACCAGTTGCTAAACCAGTAATACGATATGTTAATGTTGACTGTAAAACTCTTTGTTTCATTCTACGGTCTTGAGCTGTTAAAAGCATCGAAAATGTAGGCTGGACGTAGGAAGCGGGCCTCCCTAAATATGACATTCCCATCATACCTGCACCCCATGCATTTAATGCAAATGGGTCAACAAGTCCACCATCAATCTCTGGTGGGGTTTCCCATAATACCTGATTTACCTCTCGGTTCTTAGGAATAATATAATGTTGTGTATGCCCACTAGTAATAATAAAATCTCTTTTAAGTTCCCAACCAGTAGCTGCTGGAGCATTAGTACCTAAACCAACTTGTTTTGAATAAGCATAAGTAAAACTTTCCATATATGTATTAGGTTTAGTAGTAAAAGCACTAAGGAAATCACTATTTTCTTTACTAAGACCTTCCAAACCAATCCATTGTTGTTGAATTAGCCATTGATTAACCAATGCTGAATAATCTTCAACAACCATTTCAAGATATGAATCCATCATTACATCTTCAATTTCAAATGGTCTTAATGGATATCCTAAAGTATGTTTAACTTTAAGGTATAATTTATTTTTTTCTGCAGTCGTAATTAATGCCATAATAGCGTTTTGATATAAATACTAAAAACTTTTTTTAAATAAATGATTTAATTTAAAAAAGATTACATATATTTGTGGTTATAAAAAATAAAATTGAAAAATTTAAATGCTTTTGAAACAAAATGCCAATTATAACGTATAATGTAGTATTGAATATAACGGTATGTGTATGATATGTGCCGGATTAAAACAAATAACTTATCAAATTATGACAAACGATATTAAACAGCAGAAACTTTGGCAAACCGATGAACCCGGCATGGATTATACACAGTGTTATATGCCGTTGATTTTAGACGCTTGCTGTGGTGGCCGTCAATTTTGGTTCGATAAAGAAAACCCAAATGTGTTATTTGCGGACCAAAGAGTAATGGAACCTAAAATAGTTGGAAGTGGAAAGGATGCCCGAATTAGAAAATGCTTACCTGACAAAGTAATGGATTTCCGAAATATGGACATAGCTGACCAAACTTTTAAACTGGTAGTATTTGACCCACCACATTTATTTTTAGGAGAAAATAGCTACATGGCACAAAGCTATGGACGATTAGATAAACAGAACTGGAAAGAAGATATACGCAAAGGATTTTCTGAATGTTTTAGAGTGCTTAAAGATGAAGGCATATTGATATTCAAATGGAATGAGTGTGATGTACCTTTAAAGGAAGTATTAAAACTTACAACTTATAAGCCTTTATTCGGGCATCCTTCTGGAAAAGCTCAAAAAACACATTGGGTGTGTTTCATGAAGCTGCCGTTCAATGGCATATAACGGAACGGCTATGTTGGCGTTGCGTGGCGAACCATTGAACTAAATTAGAATTACTTAACTTAAAATACTGTGCGATGGCAAAAATACATGATGATTTCGAAAGGCAATTAAGACTACACTGTAATTTAGAATATGATAAAAAAACTGGTGATGAAATGGTTTGCTCCAATTTATCTGCTGTAATAATTGCATTTGACGAATGGATAAAAACGTGCGATGGCAACAATGATGCAACAAAGAGCGAACAGCAATGCAATATAGCCGATGTTAGTAGTCTGGTTTGCTCTTGTATAAAACTTAGGCAAACACCACTAATTAACGGAAAATTTATATGTTCAATTTGCAATAAGCCAATAGAGCAAACTTGCTACTAAC
>Ga0265323_10000838_pt1 | contig 16431 bp, 11 predicted proteins | sample 41225metaG_FD_193580 | JGI IMG/M metagenome (GOLD analysis project Ga0265323, IMG submission 193580) | Rhizosphere microbial communities from Carex aquatilis grown in University of Washington, Seatle, WA, United States - 4-12-25 metaG | ecosystem: Host-associated > Plants > Roots > Rhizosphere...
TTGCAATACTTGGAGGTGGAAATATTGGAATATCCATAGCTCTTGGTCTACTCAAATCTGGTATTATGATTAGGGAGAATATAACAATTACTCGTATTTCTTCTCAATCACTTGATGACATAAAAGCTTTGGGTATAAATGCCACACATAATAATGAAGAAGCAGCGAAAACTGCTGATATTGTAATTTTTTCTGTTCAACCTCGACAAGCCGTTAGTCTTATTAAAAGTGTAAAAAATGTTTTAGATCCAATGCAGCATACAATTTTATCAGTGGTATCGGCCTTAAATATTGAGGACATTGAAAAATTCATTGGTAATGATTTCAGAATTATTCGCATTATGCCAAACATAGCCATTTCTATCTGCGAATCCATGACATGTATCTCATCAAATGATACATCGACACCATATTTTGCTGAAATAAAATCAATGTTCAATAAAATGGGATCTACTCTGGTAATCGATGAGAAATTAATGTCTTCAGCAACAGTATTAGCAGCTTGCGGAACTGCCTTTTTTTTACGTTTTATAAGGGCCGCATCTCAAGGTGGTATTCAAGTTGGGTTTCATGCAGAGGAAGCTCAACTAATTTCATCTCAAGTTGCAAAAGGAGCAGCTGGATTATTGCTTTTAAATGGACTTCATCCTGAGCAAGAAATAGATAAAGTCACAACACCCATGGGTCTCACTATAAAAGGTTTAAATGAAATGGAACATAATGGTTTAAGCTCAGCAATAATAAAAGGTATTGTTCATTCTTTTAATGAAATTGATAAAATTAAATAATTATATTTCAATTATATAATTTTAGTATTTACGAATAAAGGTTAATAATTATAATAAATGAAAATTTGGGAAAAGGGAAATAAACTGAATGAACTAGTTGAAAAATTTACAATTGGTAAAGACAGGGAATTAGATATTTATTTAGCTAAAGTAGATATTATTGGAACACTTGCCCATATTCGAATGCTTGAAAAAATTGGACTGCTCAAAAAAAATGAACTTAAAAAATTAATAAAAGAACTTAACCTTATTTATAATTTGGTTCAAAATTCTGAATTTAAAATTGAAAAAGGAGTAGAAGATATTCATTCTCAAATTGAAATATTACTAACAAAAAAGTTAGGTGATATCGGGAAAAAAATTCATAGTGGTCGTTCTCGCAATGATCAGGTATTATTAGATATTAGACTTTTTGCAAGAGAGCAAATTTTGGAAATAGTAAAATTGATTAGATTTTTTTTTACTACACTTTTATCCCAAAGCGAAAAATATAAAAATTATTTATTGCCAGGTTACACACATCTTCAGCTAGCCATGCCCTCTTCATTTGGCCTTTGGTTTGGGGCATACGCTGAAAGTTTAATTGATGATACTATTCTACTTCAAGCTGCATATAAAATTATTAATCAAAATCCTTTAGGTTCTGCAGCAGGATATGGCTCATCATTTCCTCTTAATCGTACGATGACTTCAGAGTTATTAGGTTTTGAAAACTTAAACTATAATGTCATTTATGCTCAAATGGGTAGAGGCAAAACCGAAAAAACTGTTGCATTTGCCCTTTCATCTATTGGGGCAACACTTGGAAAGCTTGCAATGGATGTATGTTTATTTCTAAATCAGAACTTTGATTTTATTAGTTTTCCCGAAGAATTGACGACGGGATCCAGCATAATGCCTCATAAAAAAAACCCAGATGTATTTGAACTTATACGAGCCAAAGGAAATAAATTGCAAGCCCTTCCAAATGAAATTTCTATGATTACTGTTAATTTACCCTCAGGTTATCACCGAGATTTTCAATTATTGAAAGAGGCTTTTTTCCCTGCATTTGAAGATATTAAATCATGTTTAATATTGGCAAATTTGATGATTAATAATATTAAAATTAAAGAGGACATTCTTAATGACGATAAATATTTATTTATTTTCAGCGTTGAAGAATTAAATCGTGAGGTTTTAAAGGGGATACCTTTTAGAGAAGCATATAAAAAAATTGCCGATGAAATTAAAAATGGAACATTCAAACCCACAAAAATAATTCATCATACACACGAAGGAAGTATAGGTAATTTATGCACTGATAAAATAGAGAATAAAATGGACAATGTAATAAAAGCATTTGATTTTAAACAAACAGAGAAAGCAATAAACAATTTATTTTTAGAAATTTAATCTTAATTATTTTATCAATTTATTAAATCAGGTTAGTTCGAAGTTATTTATTTTAAAATATGAAAGACAGGCTTAATCTTATTTATAAAAGTAAAATAGTAGTCAAAATTGGAACATCGTTGCTTACACATTCATCTGGTAAAATTAACTTTCAAAGAATTGAAAAACTGGTTAAAGTTTTGTCTGATCTAAGAAATAATGGAAAATATGTTATACTAGTATCTTCTGGTGCAATTGCTGTCGGGGCAGGTAAAATTGGACTTCAACAAAGACCTTCAAAACTTTCAGATAAACAGGCATTGGCTGCCATTGGACAAACAGAACTGATAAAAATTTATGAACTTTTCTTTTCCAATTATAAACAGATTGTTGCTCAGGTATTGCTAACAAAGGATGGTGTTGTAAATCCAATAAGACGATTCAATGCTAAAAATACATTGAATACATTGTTGAATATGAATATTATTCCTATTATTAATGAAAATGATACCGTTTCAACTGATGAAATAGAATTTGGTGATAATGATACTCTTTCAGCCCAGGTCTCTTCTCTTATCGACGCTGATTTACTAATAATTCTTTCTGATATTGATGGTTTATATGATGATGACCCACGTAAAAATAATAGTGCTAAAATAATTTCAAAAGTAACTGAAATATCAAGTGAAATTGAAGAATTTGCTGGTTCTGCAGGTTCAAATTTTGCTAAAGGAGGAATGATAACAAAAATTTCTGCAGCAAATTTTTGTATTAAAACGGGTATAGATATGATTATAGCTTCAGGGAAAAATCCCGCAATTATTTTTGATATACTTAAGGGTGAAGATTTGGGTACTTTATTCGTAGCAAAAAAAGAATTTGATTTGGACCAATTAGCAAAAATTCCACCCCATTTATTCAAAGAAAAGTTGGGATAAATAGTTTTTATATTAAAAAATAAAGAAATAAAGACTGGCTAATTATTATTTAGGTAATATAATTTAATCATTTTATTTAGTGTTAATTATTAAAATTATTTTTTATTGGAGGAAATTATGGCACTTACTGAAGAAATGGCAATACAGGCTAAAAATGCTTCTATAAAACTTTCAGCAATTCCTTTAGAAATTAAAAATAAGGCTCTTTATGAAATTTATAAATCTATTAAAACTAGAACTTCTGAGATCATTTTAGCCAATAAAAAAGATATTGGGATAAGTGAAAAGAACAATTTAGCATCACCATTAATTAAGCGATTAAGACTGGATGAGAATAAAATTAATGAGGTTTTAAATGGGATAAAAAGCCTAATTGATCTTGAAGATCCTGTAGGAATAACTATTTCAGCCACTGAATTAGACAAAGGCCTTGAACTATATAAAGTCAGTTGTCCGATTGGAGTTATTGGAGTAATTTTTGAATCACGTCCGGATGCATTGGTTCAAATTGCTACTTTGTGCCTGAAAAGTGGTAATTCTGTTTTACTTAAAGGAGGAAGTGAAGCAGCAAATACCAATTTAATATTATCGGATATTATAGCCAAATCGACTAATATTGCTGGCATTCCGGATGGATGGATACAACTTCTTGAATCCCGTTCAGATGTAAATGAGATGTTAAAAATGGATGAATACATAGATCTCATAATACCTAGAGGTTCTAATGAATTTGTTAAATACATCATGGATAATTCAAGGATTGCAGTTCTTGGACATGCAGAAGGCATTTGTCACTTATATATTGATGATGCTGCTGATTTGGATATAGCTGTTTCAGTATCATTAGATTCAAAGGCGCAGTATGTGGCAGTTTGTAATGCGGTTGAAACTATTCTTGTAAATGAAGATATTGCAGATTCTTTTCTACCAAGATTAAATGAAATTTTTTTAAAAAATCATATTGAAATTAGAGGATGCAAAAAAACTCAAAAGCTAATCAATGTTAAATCGGCTACTGAAGAAGATTGGAGCAAGGAATATCTTGATTATATTATTTCTGTTAAAGTTGTCACAAATATTGAAGAAGCAATAAATCATATAAATAATTATGGTTCTAAACATACAGACGGCATAATTACTAAAAATAAAAATAATGCAATTAAATTTATGAATTTAGTTGATAGTGCAAATGTTCTTTTGAATTGCAGTACTCGATTCAGCGATGGTTTCCGTTATGGTTTAGGTGCGGAGGTGGGAATAAGTACAAACAAAATACATGCTCGAGGCCCAGTAGGTCTTGAAGGATTAGTTATTTACAAATGGAAATTAATCGGAAGTGGTCAAATTGTTGGTGATTATTCAAGTGGAAAAACCAAATTTACACATCGTAAATTGAATAAAAAATTTAAATTGTAACAACATTGTGATTGATTATGGGTACTAAGGTTGTGGAAAGATCCAACATTCTTAAAATTAAGTTAATAACAATTAATCAATTCAATTAAATACTGCGTGACAAGATTTACTTTAATTTAAAAATCTTTTTATATAAATTTTTTAACATAAAATGAATTAATTCTAATTTATTTTTACTTTTATGACCCTGTAAATAAAGAAATGTAGCAATATCATATAAATTGATTTCAAATACATACATCGTGATTTCGTGAGTTTTAACATGATTAAAATATAAAAATGAGAAACCAAACTGTTAAAATTTCTCTCTTTCATTGTTCAAATTACTTATCTGTAGAAGAAATAAATCATTTTACTAAACAAATTGAAGACGTCGAATTAAAAAGTCTCAGTCTCCCCTGTTCAGGAAAAATAAATTTGTTATATCTCCTCAAAGCAATAGAAACCGGTTCGGATGGGGCTATTCTGGCTGCCTGCAAATTTGGTGAATGTAAATTCCTTCAGGGAAATCTTCGCGCCCAAAAACGGATTGAGGCAATTAACGGGTTATTGGTTGAATCTGGAATGCATGAAGATTGTGTGCGTTTTGTTGAATCCGGCAACAATAATAAATCTGATAAGATCATAAAAGAAATAGTTGACTTGAAAAATCAATTTAAAACTGAATCAAAAAAAGTTACTGAGAAAGTATAAGAAAAAAAAATGGATAGCTTATTATCAAAACAAATTGAAGCGGGCGATTTCATTATCACGGCAGAATATTTGCCTGGTACCGATCTTGAAGTTGATCCTATCGTTAAGCTGAAAAATTCAGGCGCTTTAGCGATAAATGTGGCTGATAATCCTTTTGGCCCAGTCATTTCTGGATTTTCAACGGCCATAAAACTGAACCAGGGCGGAATTGAACCGATTTACCAATTAATAACCCGCGATCGTAACAGGATTGCTTTGCAGTCTGATATTCTTGGCGCAGCATCGTCTGGCATAAAAAATATTCTATGCCTGTCAGGCTATCATCAAACTCTCACTGAAATGCCCGAATCGTCTAATGTCTATGATATTGATTCTATTCAGCTTATCAGTACCATATCCAGGATGAACACAGAAGGTGCATTGCTGAACGGCACAAAAATCAAAGGTAATTTTTCAATTCTTGTAGGCGCTGTAGCCAATCCTTATTTGAGGCCCCTCGAGATGAATATTATAAGACTTGTCAAAAAAGTAAAAGCTGGGGCTAAATTTATTCAGACTCAGGCAGTTTTCAATACAACTGATTTCCAGGAATGGTTAAATGCTGCCTACAATGTAGGCATCACAGAGAAAGCCGCGATTATAGCCGGTATTTACCCACTCGAAGGCTATGACGAAACAATGGCCCTGCTTGAAAAGCATACCGATTTTTATATTCCCGAATCGCATATCAAAAGCTTAAAGGATGCCGGTAACACTGAAGAACAAAAGTTAAGGGGCATTGCCATTTGTGTTGAAACGATTAAAAAAATTAAAGAAATGAAAGGCCTAAGCGGAATACATATTATTTCGGGTGGAAAAGAAGATATTATCGCTGAAATAATTACTCAAGCCGGATTATAAAAAGCAAGTTTATGCCTGAAAAATATCATATTAAAACAACCCATGTCCAGCCACGTCTCCCACGTATTGGGAAATTTGGTGTTGTTGATTGGAGAGAGGATTGCGCCAGATGTCACAACTGTGTGAAGAAAGCCTGTGTGTATGACCGATACAGGGAAGAAAACTCATTCATCAGGGATTTGGATGAAGTCCACACCTTATATTATGAATGTATGGGCTGCTTTTCGTGTGTTCAGAATTGTACAAAAAATTTATTGACCTTGTCTATCAATTCAGAATACAAGAAACTTGGAAATGAATATTGGACGCCTCAAATACTTGGTACTACCTGGCTCGAAGCTGAAACAGGAAAAGTTCCTGTGTCAGGAGCCGGTTACAGAGGCAAATTTTCAGGACATGGATTTGATGCCATGTGGACCGATATGTCCGAAATTGTAAGGCCTACACGCGATGGAATCCACGGGAGGGAATATATAAACACTTCGGTTGACATTGGAAGAAAGCCATTTTTTCTAACTTTCAAGAATTCGAAAGTTGAAACAACCCTTCCTCCTTTGATCTCACTTCCATTCCCGGTCATTTTTGATAAGACTTCTGAAAAGCATACCTTGCCTATACTGGAGCCATGTTTGCTGCTTTCAGCAAAACAAACCGGTCTTATCGTTCTCATTGATTCAAAAAAATGGAAGACGATTAAGCTGGAAAATAAAGAGGACTACCTTAATAATGTAGCTTTTTTTCTAAACCCGGAAGGTCCTGAAATATCAAAAGATATTCTTAGTAAAACAAGGCTTGTGGAAATTCCGGATAGCATGAATATTGAACAGCAGATTTCATCTATAAAAAAGAATTATCCAGGCATAATAATAGCCGTTAGAATGGTCATGGATGAAAAAGCAACAGACCGTGTTAAAGAATTCGCAAAGATCAATGTTGAAGCAGTCCACATGGTGGCTGACCTGAATGGCAATGAGATAGGCGCCGAGAAACCAAGATTTATGAAGGATATTATACGGGATGTTCATCAAATGTTGATTAAGATTGAAAAAAGAGATGAAATAACACTCATAGCTGGCGGTGGCATAGGTTTGTCAGAACATGTCGCAAAAGCCTTACTTTGTGGTGCTGACCTCGTTTCTATTAATCTGCCGCTGTTAATAGCCATTGAATGCCGCTTGTGTGTCAGTTGCAAGCCAGGTGATTTTTGCAGTGCAAAACTTGATAAAGAAATTGACATAAAATATGGTGCCGGACGAATGACAAATCTGATGGGAGCCTGGCATTGGCAAATGGTCGAACTCATGGGCGCAATGGGTATGCGTGAAGCACGTAGGTTACGCGGAGATGTTGGCCGTGCAATGTTTAAAGACGAAATAGAAGAAGAAATATATGGGCCAATCTTTAGAAAACAAAATTAACTTAGAGGATATACTTCCGGAAAACACGATGAAAACCCGTGTTCCCCAAGTTAAGGTCGAAAGGATAGTTAAAAAGGCTCCTTCAAGATACCGCAATGAAATTGCAAAATATATCATTTTTCGCGATGAAAATAAATGTGTAATGTGCGGTACTTGTGAAAAAACCTGCACCAAAGGTGTTCATGTAAAAAAGCATGGTTACAAATACTTTGCAACACCATTGAGTTATAAATGCAATGGATTTGTTTGTGAAAAGACAGATGTATTTTGTGTTGCCAAATGCCCGCAGGGAGCGTTGCGCCTTGTAAGGAACCCAATGATGGATGTTCTTGGCGATTACAGATGGACTGCTGACATGATGCTCGCAACATGGATCATGGCCGAAACAGGTAAATTAATTCCTGAAGACTGCGACTTTGAATATGAAACAGGTGATTCAGATGGAGGATTCGACCGCATACGTATTATATTTCCTGAAAAACCTACTGTTGTTAAAGAAGAGGACATTGACATCAGCCTTGATTTAAATAAAAGAAATGACGGAAGGCCAAAAATAAAAATTGATGTTCCATGGTATGGTGGTGGAATGTCTTTTGGATCCATAAGCAATGTCACACAACTGTCAAAAGTTCGCGCTGCAACTGCTTGGAACACATTTTCATGCTCAGGTGAAGGTGGGTATATGGAACGTCTTAGACCATACGACGATCACATGATTACCCAGGTTGCCACAGGACTTTTTGGGGTTAGGGAAGAAACAATACAGCGTGTACCCATTGTTGAATTTAAATATGCCCAGGGAGCAAAACCGGGTTTGGGCGGCCATTTACTTGGGACTAAGAATACACCTGCTGTTGCCAAGATGCGTGAAGCTGTTCAGGGAATCCCTTTGTTTTCACCATTTCCGTTTCATAGTGTGTATTCTATTGAAGACCACATGAAGCATATTGACTGGATAAAACATATTAATCCCAGGGCGTTAGTTTCAACAAAGGTTTCCACACCTACGGATGTAGACATGGTTGCTGTTGGCAGCTATTATGCAGGTACGCATATCGTGCATATTGACGGAGGTTATGGCGGAACAGGCGCTGCACCTGATATAGCAAAGAAGAATATTGCATTACCTATTGATTATGCTATTCCCAAGGTGCATAGTTTCCTAATGTCTGAGGGTGCAAGAGACTCAGTTGTATTAATGGCTAGCGGAGGCATTCGTAATTATTTCGACATTGCTAAAGCCATTGCATTGGGAGCTGACGGTGTTATTGTCGGAACAGCCGAATTAGTTGCGTTATCCTGTTTAAGATGCACAAGGTGCTCAGCCGGTCGTGGTTGTCCAAGAGGAATAGCTACAACTGATCCGGGGCTCATTGACCAGGTTTCCCTTGACTGGGGGACACAGCGGATCATAAACCTTTATAATGCATGGTCCATTGGAATAAAAGATATTTTAAAGCGACTTGGTATGAAAAGTATTATGGAACTACGTGGACGTACAGACTTATTAAAACATTTGGATATACAATCTTCATAAATATGATTGTTGACTCTCAAACCCTGTCAAAAAGAATTTGAATTAAAGAATATGAATAATAATATTAAAAATATCATACAATCAAAAAGGAAAGTTATCGAAGAACTTAAATTTCCTGGCAAACCCGGTGTTATGGAAGCTGAGGGTGGATGTGGTGTTATTGGATTTTGTTGTACAGAGCCAGTTCCAGGCAAACACATTTACGAACCATCCCGATTGATGCACAACCGAGGAAATGGTAAGGGTGGTGGTATTGCTGCTGTTGGCTTTGTTCCTGAGGAATTAGGCGTATCACGTGAAGTGCTTGATAATTATTATATGCTGCATATTGCTTACCTTGACCCTATTTCTCGTGAAACTGTTGAAAAAAAATACGTAGATCCATTTTTAAATGTTTTTAAATCTACCAAGCTAGATACGGTTGAGGACTGGAAAAGCATTCCCGGCCTTGACGTGAAACCTCCTGATGTTTACAGGTATTTCGTCCGGGTAAAAGATGATGTTCTCAATAAATATATTGCTGATAATAAATTTGAAAAGCTAGTCCGCAGGGATGCAGAAGATGAATTCATTAACCAGAACAGCGTTAAACTGAACCATGAATATTATGTAGCTGTCAAAAAACAAATGGCCTTTGTCATGTCACAAGGACGTGACATAATGATCCTGAAAGTTGTTGGCTTTGCAGAAGCAGTTACACAATATTATAAAATTGACGATTTACGTGCACACATATGGATAGCACATCAAAGGTACCCAACTAGAGGGCGTGTGTGGCATCCGGGTGGTGCGCACCCTTTTACAGCAATGAATCTAGCACTTGTTCATAATGGAGATTTTGCAAATTATCATTCGGTGACTGAATATCTCAAGCAACGGAACATTTATCCACAATTCATAACAGATACAGAAGTATCGGCGCTTATGTTCGACCTGTTGTCGAGAACATATAAATATCCTGTTGAATATATTATTGAAGCCCTGGCTCCAACCACCGAACTGGATTTTGACCGTTTGCCAAAGGAAAAACAGGAAGTTTACCGTGCTATCCAGACTTCACACATCCATGGATCGCCTGATGGTCCATGGTTTTTTATCATTGCACGTAATCTGCTGGAAAATAGGAAATTTCAACTTCTAGGAATTACAGATACTGCAATGCTTAGGCCGCAAGTTTTTGCTTTTGTTGATGGCGAAGTACAAGTTGGACTGATTGGTTCAGAAAAACAAGCTATTGATGCAACTCTTGCAAGCCTTGCAAAAGAAGACAAAAGAATATGTCCTATTGCTGATAAATACTGGAACGCACGTGGTGGAAGCCATTCAGACGGTGGAGCATTTATGTTCGATATTATTCCTGATGAAAATGACAGGTACAGGTTAGAATGCAAAGACAAATTCAACAATCCTATTCTGATTACTGAAAAAAATGAATGTTGTGATTTCTCAAAAAAAGTGACAGTTTCAAAAATTCAGGCCGAGATAGAAAAAATTATCAATGAATATGCATCCGAAGGTAAAGACCTTTATGAATATATCAAAAACAATATTATACAATGGTCATTTGATGATATTTGGGTTGCCTGCACTTCAATTAGGGAACTAACCGGAAACAGCGCCAATATAACTTATGCGATACAGACACTTACATGGTTAATTGATATGCGCTATCCGACTGGGAAAAAGAGACGTTCTCATATTCTTCATATTATCAGAACTGAAATTGATTTACTATTTAAAAGTATTCCAAAACTTAATTCCGATAATGTCGAAGATACAACTTATCGTCTCATAGATTTTGAAACAAGGCGAGACCTGCGCAAACCAAAAAATATTGAGCAAACTTTGGTAATTGATTCTAAATTGTTCCCTCCCGAAGGTTTTGACTGCGATGCCACCCATTTAGTCAATGCATTTAAACTGGGATGGAGGAATTTCATATTATTCAATTGCGCCGGTCAACGTTATGTAGGCTGCGGATTAGGCCCTGGTACCAGTGATGTTAATATAGAAGTTTACGGAAGTTCTGGGGATTATCTTGCTTCAGGTATTGACGGTTTGAGCATCACTGTTCATGGAAATGCCCAGGATCAGTTAGGTCAAATTATAAATAATGGTAAATTGGTTATCCACGGCGATGTCGGCCAGACCTTCTTATATGGAGCCAAAGGGGCATCAATTTTCGTAAAAGGTAATGCTGCCGGACGACCTTTAATAAATTCGGTTGGCAAGCCAAGGGTAGTGATTAATGGAACCAGTCTCGATTTTCTCGGAGAATCATTTATGGCTGGCGACCCACATAATAAGGGCGGATTTGTCGTTGTTAACGGAATCAAATTTGATGAGGAAGGACAGGTGGTTCCACTACCTGAACCTTATCCGGGTAGTAATCTTTTCTCCCTTGCTTCAGGTGGTGCGGCCTATATAAGAGACCCTCACAGGACGATGGTTTCACAGCAGTTGAATGGTTGCATTTTCACACCGTTTACAGAAAAGGATTGGGAATTAATTTTGCCATACCTGAAAGAAAACGAAAAACTTTTCGGAATAAAAATAGATGATTTGTTAACAGTGAATGGTAAAAAGCTTCAGCCAACCAGGGTTTACAGAAAAGTTGCGCCAAGTTTGGAAGGTACTCCCTCAACCCCTGAAAAGGATGTTTATGGCGAAGAAGAAGAAGTTGACGAATTGGTTGAAGAAAAAACAACGAAGTAAAATATAGAAAATATGTCTATAGTTATTAGTAAAAATAAAAAAGGCGAAAGTTTAATGCAGGTCGTCAATCTGATTTCCGGTATAAATATTAGCAGTTGCCTTCAATGTAAAAAATGTTCAAATGGCTGCGTGGTTAGCAGTCTCACCAAAGTGCGCCCCTCTGAGATTATCAGAAGGCTACAACTGGGCGCTGGCGATGAATTGCTCAACAGTGACTTGGTCTGGATGTGCGCTTCATGTGAAACCTGCTTTGCACGTTGCCCAATGAATATCAATATGGCGGCTGTGATGGATGCTTTGCGCATAATTGCTGTAAAGAAAAATGCTTCGAAGCAGAAAGGCAATGTTGCGTTGTTCAATAAATCGTTCCTGGGAACTGTTAAAATGTTTGGCCGCACCTATGACCTGGGTATGATAGCTGCTTACAAGATGGGAACTGCAAGCTATTTTCAGGATACAGACAAGTTTCCGATGATGCTTAAAAAAGGGAAGATCTCACTATTGCCGTCTTTTCAAGCAGACAAGAAATATATTAGGAGGATTTTTAAAAAGAAAGACATCAAACAGGATAGACAATAAAATTAAATTTAAATGAAATACGCCTATTATCCGGGATGTTCGGCAGAATCAACAGCACGTGACCAATACATGTCTGTTAAGGAAGTTGCAAAAAAGCTGAACATTGAGTTGGTTGAACCCAAAGGTTGGACATGCTGCGGATCAACACCTGCACATCATACAAATAAAATGCTCTCCCTGGCGCTTCCCGCTGCCAATTTGCTTATGGCACAAAAAATGGGACTTGATGTAATTGTTTTCTGTGCAGCCTGCTACAACAGGATGAAAGTGGCCAATTACGAAATTCAAAAAGACCCGGCGATTCGAAAAGAAATATCAGAAACATTGGGAGAGGATTATAACGGTTGTGTAAAGGTCCATCATTTTGTCGAAATACTTATTAAAAATATTGGTGTTAAAAAATTACAACAATCATTTACACATTCATTGGACGGGCTTAAAGTTGCCAGTTATTACGGCTGTTTACTTGTCAGGCCAGAGGAAGTCACCCAGTTTGATAATCCTGAAAATCCAACTATTATGGACAGCCTTATAATACTCATGGGTGGTGAAAGCATTGACTGGCCTCATAAAGTTGAATGTTGCGGTGGCGGTTTTGCCCTTAGCAGGATAGATATTGTCATTGAACTTTCAAATTCCATTTTAGGAATGGCCAAAGCATCCGATGCCCAATGTATATCAGTTGCATGCCCGATGTGCCAGGTAAACCTAGATTTGAGGCAAGGAGATATCAATAAAGCAAAAGGTATGGCCTATAACCTGCCTATAGTCTATATTACACAACTTGTCGGTTTATGCATGGGCATTTCTCCTGAAAAACTTGGAATGGACAAATGTGTCATTTCACCAAAACCAATTATTGAATTAGTCAGAAAGGCTTATTAATAGTAGTATTGCATTATGGGTACAATTAAAAAAAAAATGGTAGGCGCTGTGTTAGTTGAAGGCGGTGGTATTGCCGGTGTTCAGGCTTCACTCGATCTGGCCAATTCAGGATATAAAGTGTATCTCGTCAACCGTTCAGCAACTATTGGCGGAATGATGTCGCACCTCGATAAGACTTTCCCAACTGGTGATTGCGCTATTTGCGTCATTTCACCCAAACTGGTCGAATGTGCCAGAAACCTTAATATTGAAATGCTTAATCTTTCTGAACTCGAAAAAATTGAAGGAGAACCAGGAAATTTTAAAGTTTTAGTAAAAAAACTGCCAAGGTATATAAATGAAAAAATTTGTAATGATTGTGGAGACTGTACAGAGGCTTGCCCCGTTAATGTAAGTGATAAATTCAACCGCGATCTTGGCACCAGAAAAGCTGTTCAGAAATATTATGCTCAGGCAAACCCCAATATGCCTAATATTCTTAAATTGGGACATGCGCCTTGCAAAGTCAAATGCCCGGCAAATATAAATATTCAGGGTTATATCCAGTTAATAAAGAAAAAAGAATATGTTAAGGCTGTAAACCTAATCCGTGAACGAAATCCCCTGGCAGCAATTTGCGGTCGTGTTTGTCCAGCTCCCTGCGAAAGTGTTTGTTCACGGGCAAACGTTGACAGCCCACTAGCAATAAGACAACTTAAGAGATTTGCATCTGATCAGGAAATTAAACTTTTCAAATCTGGTGAATTGAAATTACCGGAGGCAAAGACTCCAACTCCAAATGCAAAGAAGATAGCCATTATTGGCGCAGGCCCATCTGGTCTGACTGCTGCAAGCGATCTTGCAGACAAAGGTTTTGCAGTTACCATATTTGAAGCCAGAAACAATGCCGGTGGCATGCTTTATTGGGGAATTCCACAGTACAGGTTGCCAAAGGATATCCTCGATTATGAAGTTGAACTAATTAAGCGCAAAGGCGTCCAAATTGTCTTGAACTGCGCCATCGGGAAAGACAAAACCATCAGTGAACTTCAGAAGGAATTTGATTCAGTCTATGTAAGCGCCGGAGCTCATGTCAGCAGAAAGCTTGATGTTGCAGGTGAAGATAAAAAATACGTCAATTATGGTGTTGAATTTTTAAGACAAGTTGGACACCAAAATAACAAACCTGTTGTAAAAGAGAATGTAGTAGTGATTGGCGGTGGTAATGTTGCTGTCGATGTTGCAAGAACCGCGCTACGACTTGGCGCTAAGAAAGTGGAATTGATTTCACTAGAGCAGCGAAATGAAATGCCTGCCTATAAAGAAGAAATTGAAGCTACACTTGAAGAAGGAATAATTATCAGGAACGGATTAGGCCCAAAGGAAATCATGGGCAATGGTTCAATTACAGGTCTGGCTATGAAAAAATGCTTGAGCCTGTTTGATAAGAATGGCCGTTTTAGCCCAACCTATGATGAAAATGATATAACAAATATTAAAACCGATCAGGTAATTGTAGCCATAGGCCAGATGGTCGAAGGTGAATTCAGCAAACACATTGGCATTGAACTTGAACGTGGATGTTTCAAAACTAATCCGGTTACGCTTGAAACATCTGTTAAAGGCATTTTTGCAGGGGGCGATAATGCAACCGGCCCGGCCAGTGTAATTCAAGCTGTTGCTGCCGGAAAACGCGCAGCCGAATCAATCGTACGCTATTTAAACGCTGAAGACATGACAGGCAATCGCTTTGAAGATAGCTTAAAGCCAGTTGCCGAAGATTTGCTACCAGATACCAGAAAATTTGATAAGAAAAAACGTGCCGTTGCGCTTGAACTTCATGCAAATGAACGCATCAGTAATTTTAAAGAAATCGAAACTGCTTTCACAATTGAAGATGCTATTGCCGAAGCTGAGCGCTGTCTGAATTGTGCCCAATGTTCCGAATGTATGGAATGTGTTTCGGCTTGCGAAAAGAAAGCCGTTGATCATAACATGAAAGAACAAATCATTGAACTTGAAGTTGGTGCTGTAATTCTGACTCCCGGTATTGATGAATTTAAAGCTGAACAAAAAGGTGAATTTGGGTTTAACCGATATAAAAACGTACTTACCAGTGTTCAATTTGAACGTATGCTATCTGCGGCTGGCCCATATGGCGGACATGTAATCCGCAGGGACAATGGTAAAGATGCTAAGCGGATTGCATGGATACAATGCGTTGGTTCGCGCGATTCATCATGCGGAAACGAATATTGTTCTTCAATTTGCTGCATGGCCACTACAAAACAGGTCATGATTGCTTCCGAACACCAGGATGGATTGCAGGGCACAATTTTCAATATGGATATCAGGGCTCACGGTAAAGATTTTGACCAGTACTACGAGCGTGCCCGTGCAAAGAAAAATGTAAGCTATATTAAAAGCATGCCGTCAAGAATTGTTCAAGTACCCGGAACGAACGATTTAAGATTAAGTTTCATTGATCCTATTAATGGATACACCGAACAGGATTTCGACCTTGTTATACTTGCTGTTGGCCTTGATCCGAAAGTGTCTGTCACCGAAAGTATCTGTAAACTTGGTATAGATATTAATGAATTTGGCTTCTGTAAAACAGACCGATTATCACCGCTCATTACATCCAAACCCGGTGTTTATGTCGGGGGCGCTTTTCAGGAACCTAAGGACATTCCCGAAACTGTAATGCAAGCCAGCGCTGCAGCATCCATGGCAATGGAACTATTGTCGTCAGCTAAAAATACTCTAGTAACTTCAAAAGAGTATCCTTCGGAACATGACTGTACAGATGAAGAGGCCCGGATAGGCGTATTTGTCTGCCATTGCGGTATTAATATTGCCGGAACCGTTGATGTCGAAAAAGTAACTGAATCCATTAAAAACCAGCCGGGAGTTGCGTTTGCATCGCATACAATGTACACATGTTCTGAGGCAAGCCTTACAAATATCAAAGACCAGATTATAAAAAACAGGTTAAACCGTATTGTTGTCGCATCATGCACGCCACGGACACATGAACCTATATTCCGCGAAACCTTGCGTGAAGCCGGATTAAATCCTTACCTCTTCGAACTGGCCAATATCAGGGACCAATGCTCATGGGTACATTCCTCAGAACCGCTTGGCGCTACAGAAAAGGCTATTGAGCTTGTTAAGATGTCCATTTCGCGATCAATTGGCTTGTTGTC
>Ga0265323_10000840_pt1 | contig 16413 bp, 18 predicted proteins | sample 41225metaG_FD_193580 | JGI IMG/M metagenome (GOLD analysis project Ga0265323, IMG submission 193580) | Rhizosphere microbial communities from Carex aquatilis grown in University of Washington, Seatle, WA, United States - 4-12-25 metaG | ecosystem: Host-associated > Plants > Roots > Rhizosphere...
GGCATGATGCATCTATACTGGTCAAGCAAGGTAAAAAAAGAGGAATTTTCTAAACTGTAGCAAAATAAAAACAGGGGCCATAATGAATGTAGGCCCCTGTTTTTAGGCAAAGCAACTATAATTTATAAGAAAATTTATTTTGGGGGAATAATGTCAATGATAACCGTGCGGTTATAAGAGCGTTCCTCCGGGTAATTATTATCAAATGGCGATAAGTTCTGATCCTCACCGAATCCATATGATTCAAATGTTACATCAGTCCTGCCTGCTTTCGAAAGGGCATTTTCAATAATACTCCTGACATCGTTAGCCCGGTCTACTGACAATTTTAAGTTATAGGCATCATCTCCAATAATATCGGTATGGCCATGTATAATTACCTTAGCGTCTTTCGGAATCTTCGGAGTTACGATATCGGTTAGGTACTTTTCATAAATAGTGATGACTTTCGATTCGTCGAATTCAAAAATTACGCTGAATCTCATCCCTTCTTCTCTTTCGGACGGTTTCCAAAGAACAATATGCACGGAAGCTTCTTTCTTTACCGTCTTGCCGCTCTTAGTCTGCCCAACCATTGTTACCTTGAAATCACCTTGTGGCCTGACACCCAGGATGGATTTACCTGGAATACTTACTTTCACCTGTGTATAAGGACCGAAATTTTGTACAGCCCCGTTTTCATCTTTGAGTTCCAACGACCATGAAGAAAACGCTTCTTTTTCTCCCTCTACAGTAAATGAAACATAACTGTCAAGTGGCGCTGTCTGCAAAGCCATAAACTCAACGGGTTTCAGAGGTGCATTCGGACCGCTCTGGAACTCCATCAATAGGGTTGGAGAACTGCTTTCAATTGAAACCCTGCGGTCTCCTTCACGCATAAGGTCAATATCCTGGTTACTGCCTGGACGCTCAGATGGAATTTTCGGTTTAACCCGACCTTCGGTACTGATCCTCGAAGCATCAATTCCAAACACATTTACCAGGTATTGCTTAACCGACTCTGCCATTGCTTTTCCATCTTCCGGGCCTTTTTCTGACGATCCGACCAGCGTAATGGTTGTCGTAGGATTTTTTCCCATACGGTCACCGAGGATGTTTAAAACATTATAATAAGCGATTAATTGCCGTTCTGAACGACCCGACAATTTTTTAGGTTTGAACACTTCCAACTGGTCTTCTTTGAAGTCTTTTACCTGATCTTTCGTGAGCAACACATAACGATCCGGTATCTCAGTTGAACCTAAATTGAAATAAACATAGTTACGAATCGGGAATGTTTCCCTTACCCTGCGCTCGCTCGGAATATTTTTGGGTGAGTATACCGAAAATTTGACATCAGGTTCTACTACTGCTTTTACCGGCTCCGGCGCTACTACTTCCACAGCTTTATTTTTATGGCCACTCCCAAGCTTTAGGATAATTCCTACTCTTGTATTTGTAACATTCCATGATTTTATTGAAGTCAGGGACTGATTATAATAAGGTTCATAAGAAATAAAAGGTGAGACAACGATTTGTGTCAGCTTGTTCTTTGATGTGACAGGAATATCATATCCTACCCCGATTTGTATTGTTGCATAAATATTGCTCATTTTTCCTATATCAGTATTCACATCATTGGGTCCGTAATTGAATGATTTTGCTACGAGCACAGCGATGCGCGGGCCGGCATATATATAAAAATTATTTCTGAACGGGGTAACGCGCAAGCTTGGTTCCAACGTTAAATAGTCAAGGCCCGTGCTTAATTTAGTTGGATTATTACCGTTGCCATTAATTACATTTTCGAACGAACCGTATCGGCCGTCAAATCCTAACTGAAACATTAAACCCAATATTGATTTAGGAGTATGAAACTCTATATCAAATGCACCATAGGGCCCTACACCTTTGCCGTTATGAACATATAGATTAACGGGATTATTTGTAACATTCACAACCAAATTCTGATCGTTGCCACTATAAAAATTAAAATTGGCACCACCTGCTATACCATACCACAATATAGGTTGCGTGTACTGATCTTCCTGCGCCTGAAGGGGCGCAAGGATACCTGTCAAAATAAAAGCGCCAATAATAACACTTTTAATGGCCAGGCTGTTTAATGACCACGAATTACGCGATCCATTTTTAAAATTAGTTTTCATTTTCATACTCTTTATTATTAAGGTTTATTTTCATTTTTTTTTTGAATAAATTATAAAAGGGCAAAGTTGAATACTTCTATTCCGATTAGTGTTACATAATTTTGAAAATAAGTTACACAATTCACATATTTAAAATATTTTAATAAACTTTTTACAATTTGTAATCCAGCCCGAATATCAGGCCTATTGTATAGTTATGCGTGGCATCACGTTCATCAGAATAAAAACGAACGGGGGCAGCTCCTGAATAACTTACCATCATATTTTTTTTCTCTACATCATTAAAACCATAGTCGAACCGGAATCGAGCTGAAAACACCAGTTTTGACGTAAGGTTATATGCGCCGCCCAATGCCAGTACCCCATTGATCGTAACAGGTTTGTACAAATTCATAGGTTTAATATTACTATTTGGATAATCAAGGTCTGTATGGTTTACCTCCTGCGCAACATTTGCAAGAAAATTAAACTGTGGGCCCACCAGCAGCGTGAAAAAAAGCGGCCTGGTATTATCCGTAGTAAGCGACAACATGATCGGAAGCTTGAAATAATTCAATTCTGCCTTTGCTACATAATCTCCCACGATAACAATATTGTTTAGTGATACCTGGGTGCTAACGACTGAACTATATGTAGCTGCATCAATTGGTGCGCCATTGAAATTTCCCTTAAATCTCTGCCCTTCCCTCGAGAACAAAATATCAACCGCCACACCTGTATTATTATTAAAGTTGTAAATGGCTCCTGCACCTAAAGTAAGAAGGTATCCAAAATTACTGGTTAAATCCAGTTCACTTCCTGCATTTTTGTCATTTGTATTCATTAAACCTGTAAATTCGGGATTGTAACGAAAACCTAATTCGAATTTTTGCGCTTTTGCATTTAATGCGAACACGATTAACAGTGTGGCAACGGAAAAACAAATGATGATTTTGACTTTGTAAAATTTCATAGTTTTTTTGATTTAAGAATTATGATGTAAAAGTGAACACCTATATATATTAAATAAGTGGTAGATAAAAATGATAATAAGTTACGAAAATGAAATATGGCAGACTTCTCATAACACAAAACAAATCTTCAGGCTGTAACTCGATATTTATATTTATTCAAACCTATAACTTCTTCATATGCCCAAATAAACCTCATGAAAAGGGTTGAATAATCTTCCTGCTCAAAATAATTTTGTGTTTCGTCAGGAGTGGAAGGAAGGTCTTCAAAGCGATTATCTTTATCTTCAGAGGAATTATCCATTTTTGATTTTGTAAAATCTATATATTCACCATCAACACGGTTATAAAAATGCCAGCCTTTTTTCTTTCGTGTCTTTAAGATTTCACCGCCAAAAATATCATGAATCAATTGTGAGGTTATGCTTCCCAAACCATCTGAAGGGTTATCTGGCGTCCATCCTGGATTTGTATCTAATGACCAGCTGCGTTTCAGGGCTTTTTGTACGGCCAATTTATTAAACATATTCTTTAGATTTATAAGTTATCCCATTCATGTTGGATAATTATTATTTTTATTGATAACCTGTTTTAATTATGAATGAAATTAACAGAGTAAAGGTGAAACTTTTGAATCCGGTATGTGTTACATAACTTTGGAAATAAGTTACATAATTCACACATTATATCGTCAAGTCAAAACTATTATTACGCAGATTGCTTCGTCGTACCTCCTCGCAATGACATTATTGGTGGTGTCATTGCGAACGGAGTGAAGCAATCTCTTTAAGCACATTTACACTTGACATGACACTGGCTATTCAGGTTGTTTAGGCTGTAGACTATAAGGAATTAAAAAACAGCTTTCAGGGTTTGGGTATTGCCTTAATTAAAATCAGGAAGTTAAATTCAATCCCCCGGATTTGAGGACATGAGAGTACCAATTAGTCAAATAATCAATTAAATTAATCTCTTATACAACGAACAGAAAACCCAATAACCTTATTGTTGAAGTGTCTGAATACATTGCTGAAATTATAGTAAGCATACCAGTACCAGGCATCGTGAGCATAGTACCCGGTAGAGCTCCACCAGAAACCGTAGTTTCCAATGTAGTTGAATGTCCCATCGTTGCCACGATTGCCATCCGGAAGTGCTGTAAAACCTGTTTCATTGGTCGCACCTGTATTAGGGCTTTGCCAATGGGTTGTGCCTTTTTCTTTTAGTTTGCCGCCGGTAACATCCTCACCGCCCAAATAGATAATCAAAGTCGTCCATTCTGCATCGCTTGGTACGTGCCAGCCAATTGGAGCTATATTCCGACTGTCATTCACTGCATACCAGTTATACAATCTGCCATATGTTGTTGAATTTTTCGTCTCGTTATGATAATTGCAATAAGCTCCAGTCGTTAGGTTACTCCATTTCTTACCATCGGCAATTTCAGGGATAGAGTCGCCATTGCTGTATTTTGTCGTTTTCAGGTTCTCAACCATCCATACCTGGGTACCAATGGTTATAGTATGATAAACATTACCGTCTATGTCGGTCACAGTATTCGAAGGATTGCTGGCATAAATACTGACTGGGTTTGTAAACATTAATACAAATCCCAATAAAATTAATGAGTAAGGCCATAATATATATATCTTTTTCATGTCAGTAAAATTTAATATAATTACTCATTAATTGAAACTTTTACAGATCGAGGAAATTGTAAAATTCAAAAGGCAATTCTAACAGTGATTCAAAATCTTTTCCCATTTCACAGCCATCTTCATCGTTCATATCATAGAACCATTTTACCAAAATATTCTTTTTCCATGGATTTTCTTTTGCATATTTTAATATGTTATAAATTTGAATTGAACTACTTGTATTCAAATATTCAAGCCTAATCCATATCTCTATTTTTTCAGTTTTAATTTGTTCTATCCAATCCAGAATTGGTTTATAAAAAACAACCGGATCTTCTGTTAAAGATTTCCCGGTAACAGAAATAGTCCCATCGGCACTGCAAACAATTTTTGGGGTATCTGCAGTTGCGTTAATTGTAATTGAATCCATTTTATGAATTTCAACTTAATTCTCCTGTTTCACCAAACTTTATTTTCCAAATCAACGATACTTTTTTCAGGATTATTCAAAGTTAAATTGTTTCTCTAACATTTTATCGTTTCTAAATTTATAATAATTTATAAACAACTAAATTATACAAATGGTAAAAGAATTATTAATAATGTTGATGGGATTAATTATTTTCAATTATTGACATTTTTATTTCTCATATTTATTAAAAACAGCAACAATGAAATGGCTAATTTTTCCGGGCAGAATATGATCATATTGTCTGGCTTGTAATAATTAAGTATCTTACAATAAGCCGGCTATTCCTGAATTTTTTTATACCTCGATTCTATGTTTGTTACACCTGATGTATTTGTGATGAAATAATAAGAACTTAATGCAACTGAATTTTTCATTTCCATCTGAACCATTACTTCCTCTTTTTTAGATTTCTTTTCAATTAAGACAAGCATGGGGTTTGGCAGAATTCTTTCGGGCATATTGTACTTTTCGGCTGTCAACCGTGCCATCAGATAGCTTACCGTTGATTCTGCGCCCTGGTTAAGGTTCACATGATCTTCTTCCAATCCGTCATAACATCCGCCTGTGCAGGGATTGTAAATAATCTGATGCAGGCGGTTGCTTCCTAGAAACCAATTGAAAGCTATATTTAAATTATTTAAATATTTTTCGTCTTTAAATTCATCGTAAAACCTGCTTAGGGTCATAATTGTATATGCAACATCTATGGGTTGTTCCCCAAACTGGCCTGCTGCCTGACCTTTATTCAACCAGCTTTTGTTAGATATTACTTCTATGCCATTTTCATTAAATATTTGTGATAAAAGAAAATCGAACGATTCTTTGGCTATACTTTTGTAAAGTGAATCGCCGGTTAGCAACCATGCAAATAACATAGCTTCCGGCAAAATGCTGTTGGCATATGTAAGATATCCCTCAAACCATTTCCACTTCTCAGAAGACTCATGTTTGTACATCTCAACTAACCTTTTTGCCAGCGTTTCTATCTGAAGGATAATGCCTGATGATTTTATTTCATTTTGGTAATAATATAAACCTTTTATGGCAAAAGCCATGGCTCTCGTAGAATGCATTTCATTTATACGATGTAATGCTTTTTGCAGGATTATTTCAGCGGTTATTGAAAACTCTGCCGGTAATATTGAACTTTTCGAAATAATATAGCCCAGAGCCCAAATAGCCCTTCCGTTAGAATCGTCTAAATTGGCCTTACTGTTTTGTTCTGTAAACTTATCATCTTTATCAACATAATTTAAAAAGTCTCCTGCAGGTTGCAGGCAAAGATTAATAAAGTTCAAATACGTCTGTAAATAAACAAGGTCATTATTATCCCTGGTCATTTCAAAATGCATACACATTGCTATGATTGCACGTGAATTATCATCCAGCGTAAAACCTGAATTAATATTTGGTTGATTGATTTTTGAAAATTGAATGATCCCGGTATTTGTTGTCATTTTTTTTATATGGTCCAAATTAATTTCTGGCAAACTATATCGAAGAGTAATAGTATCGCCAGCAATTTTTTCGAATAACATTGCATGGGCAACGGCAGAATTTTCCCAGGCTGTGGAAACTATTTTCTGCAAAGTATTTGAACTTATGTTCCTGCGTAATGGTTCATCGTTAAGTAAACGGATAACAGCAGTTGCCAATTGTTGTGAGTTTTGGAAATCGAAAATGATCCCGGTTTCTTCATTCAACACTTCCCGCGCATGAGGAATAGGGGTGGAAATGATGGGGCAGGCACAACTCATGGCATAGACAAAAGTACCGCTTACCGCCTGGTTCGGATCGTTGGTGGTAAACAGGTAAATATCGGTAAGTTGCAAATATTCGAGCAAATCAGGCAAATCCAGAAAGTAATTAATAAAAATCACATGATCCTGAAGAGCATATTGCAGAACTTTTTGTTCGAGGCACTCCCGATATATTTCACCTTCTTCTTTTATCACTTCAGGATGCGTTTTGCCAATAATCAGAAATATTACTTCCGGACATTGCTTGATAATGGATGGCAATGCTTCAATGGTGGTTTCGATGCTCTTACCGGGACCAAGCAGACCAAAGGTTGTAAGAACTTTCCGGTCCTTCAGTCCGTATTTTATCTTTAAATAATTTTCGCTCAAATGTGAAACCAAATGCGTACCATGGGCAATTACTGATATTTTTTGTCCTGCCACACCATAATCCTCCGTTAAAATGCCTTCCGAATTGTGGGTCATTACTACAATTGACTCGCAAACTGCTGCAATACTCCTTACTTTTGATTTTAACTGTTCATCAGGATGAGGCAGCACTGTATGAAAAACAATGACAACAGGTTTTGAAAGTTCATATAAAAATTGCATAAATGCCTGTTCCTGCTCCCTAAAAAAGCCAAACTCATGCTGTATCAAAACAATTTTAATATGGTCGTCATTATTAATATTTGCTGCCAGTAATTCATATTCGGTAGCTAACGATGTATTAAGAATATATTTTACTTCAGGTGGATAAATAAAATTTGAATCACCAGATTCCAATGCACAAACATTTATGGAAAATGAATTGCTGAATTTATTATTCAGCGCCTTTATCAGATCATGAGAATAGGTTGCGATGCCGCATACCCTCGGTGGATATGAGGTAATAAATAAAATTTCAGCAAGATTATTTTTTAAATCGTGTTTTTGTTTATTGTTTTTAAGAGTGATCCCGGAATGCTTTTTATTTTTTATATCGGCCAGCATTTGCTGGTGCCTGATATCACTGCCAGGTTTATTGAAATTTATATTATTTTTCATCTTTTGTATTATAAGTTAATAATTCGGCAACCAGCTCCGATAATTTAATTGATGCACAGGCTATACGTTCATCGGCTGCACCATAATAGATATATAATGTATCCCCAAATAAGGCTGTACCGGTAGGGAAAACCACATTATTTACATCTCCTTTTAATTCCCATTCATATTCAGGTGAGAACAATGCATATGGCAAACGGGCAATTTCTTTTAATGGATTATTTAAATCCAGCAAGGCTGCGGCACAGGCAGAATAAACTATTCCTTTATCTGTTTCTTCGGCTCCATGATAGATCAACAGCCAACCATGTTCAGTTTCTATGGGTGGGCAGCCACCTCCAATGTAACTTGACTCATGCACATAAACAGGATCGATGACAATATGATCCTGAAGGTTGAGAAAGTAATTCTTCCAAAATGCCTTAGTGAGTTCCTTTAAGTTTTCAACTGAAACGAGTTGAATGCCCGGTCGTATCCGGTGAAGGAATACAAGTTTACCATTTATTCTTCGGGGAAAAAAAATAACATTTTTGTCCCACAGCAATATTTTCTTTTCAATATCAGCTGCCTGATAATAAAACATCTGGTTCAGATAATAGCTTTCATTAACTTTACCGGCTGATTCTACAAGGGATACAAATTCGGCATAGGTAATATGAGGTACAATGATCCCCTGCTTATTGAAATGCATCAAATCTTTCGATGTGGCTAAGGCTCCCCGTGCATTTGTCCCATCGTACCCGGTATAAGTCAAATAAAAGATGTCATCAATTTTTACAATTCGGGGGTCTTCAACACCGTGCGATTCATAATCGAATTCAGGAACCATGAAAGGCTTGTCCCACCTTTCAGCAACTGTCAATGGGCCATCGAGCCTGCAATAACCAATACTCGAAAAATTACCTTTTCGCACAGCACGATAAAAAAGATGGACACTATCGCCAATACGTATTACTGCCGGATTAAGCACACCTTCGTTTTCAAATTCCAAATCGGTCTTTGTTATTAAAACGCCTTCTTTTTTAACTTTTATCACGTTACTTTATTTTTTATCCGCTTCAGGCGGACCGGTTTAATTTTTAATAATGTTGGCATTGTATCGCCTAATAAAAATCCCCAGGGTTTTAAAGGTTCAATATGGTCGAAAATAAGTTTTACTATTCCAATAACAGGAATACAGATAATCATACCTGGAATACCCAATAAGGCGCTGGCAGCAATGATTGCCGTAATTGATATTAATGCGTTAATTTTTACTTTTGAGGCAACTATTTTTGGAATAATGAAGCTGTTATCTATTAAATGAATTACTATAGCAAGTACCAAAACCAAAAACGGATAGGTCGCTGAATTTTTTGTGGCTATTGCAATTATCATGATTAAAGATACAGCAATAATGCCGCCGATATAAGGAATTATATTGAGCAAGGCAGCAATAACCCCAAGCAATAATGCGTATTCAATTCCAATAATCAGTAAGCCGGCAGAATATAATACTGCCACAATGAAAGCTTCAATAAGCAATCCTATAATGTAGCGTTGAATCAGCGTCTTGGTCTGGGTAATAACTTCATTTACTTCCTTTTTGTTATCTGTGCCAAAAAGCCTTCGGATAAACTCAATTAAAAGTGGCTGGTAAAATAATAACATAAAAATATAAACGGGAATTAAAAACAATATCACTACTTTGCTTCCGACGCTGACGAGTGTATGCCCGATTGCAGCGCTGCTGGTATTGATGAGCTCACTTTTGGTTTTTGTGATCCAGTCATGGATATTTTGCGGGTTAATGTCGAAATAAACTGATGCCTTGGTAATAGTTTGGTTGAGTACCCCTGTAAATTTATCGACCAGTATCGGCCATGCTTCACCAAACCGGCTAGCCTGCGAAAATAAAAGAGCGCCAAATGCAGCTATGACTAAAAATGAAAGGAATAATGTAATTGCAATAGCCAATACCCTGTTTATTTTTCTTCGTACAAAAAAATTTACAACAGGGTGAAGTACGATGGCAATAATAATTGCGAAAACGAAAGGGACAATAATTCCCTGGGCAATGTACAACATGGTTAACAAGGCAAACAGGCCAATGAGAAAAATGGTTGCCTTTGCGTAGAATGGTAATTTTAATTCTTTATCTGTACTCACGAATATATTATATTTGGTCCTGTAATATTTTTAATTAAATTTGAATTGTCCAAAGTCTATAGATTGAAGTCAGAAAATTTACTCCACTCCTTTCAACTTCTGGCTCACTTAATTTACTTCTAACTACCGCTTTCCGTCCTCTGTATTCCGTATTCAATTATTCGCTCTGCTCAAGAAGATAGACGTTCTTTTTTACGAAAAATATGCCGAAAAATAAACTGGCCGATTGACATAATGGCCTCGGGATGTTCAGATACAAAACCTGAAACACCGGTCTGTAAAATAGAACCGAAAAGCTTTCTGAATATATTACCGGAGGTACCTATAAATATTTTTTTTGACAGATAACCTGTAGCCAGACCAATAGCATTGCCTAAAATTCTATCAATCAAATTTGGTGATAAAACAATATCTTTCAAAGTACTCTTGATAAGGTTTACTGGTTTTAAGCTCTCGCAGGTAAGGTAAAATTGTTCTTTCAATAGTTGCCCTTGAATTGCCTGCTCAACTTCTAATAATTGAATTGCATTCTTAAGCGAGTTTTTGGAAGTTATATTTTCCATGATATTTTATTTAAGTACTTTTTTAATAAAATAATTGCCAAAAGTTTTTTTAAGCCATTTATGCATAAAGAAATGCATTACAAATCCTATAAAACCATAAATAGCAGCTACTGCGAAAAATCCGTAATAAATTTTGCCCAAAATTTCGCCTAACCAGAATGACAATCCCAAACTAATAAAAAGTAAAAAAAACGTGACCAGGACAAAGACAACAGAATGAGGTACAAACGAAGAAACAATATCCGATGCCTTGTCCAGCGTTTTAAGTTTTACTAACTCATAGCTTGTTTTGCCATATTCGGTGGCCCTTTCCAGCAACGATTCAATTAAATTTCCATTGTTTTCCATGGTTTTGGTTTTTGATAACATTATATAAATGCCAATGCATTTAGTTTTTTGCCGGTTGCAAGGTACCCCTTGCAATGGTCAAAAGGAGCACGGTTTCTTCCCTGGTTGTCAGGCTGTACTTAATATTTTCATGAAGTGTCAGAAGTTGGCCTTTATTTAAGGTTATAGATTCTTTTTGGGTATGAAACCATAATTTTCCCTCTATTATTTGAAAAGTAATTGAATCATCAGACTGAAAAGATATAATCTCCGTATCTTCATGCAATGTAGTAAGCACAATCTGTTTATCCGGCCTTTGTAGTAGAATCATTGCATTAAGTTCCCCTTTTGCCCATGAATAACTTAGTTTCATCTTTTGAATTAAAGCTGGCAAATCGAAGGTATGCAATGAAGCATTGAATGACCTGTTATTCTTGCGAAATGCAGGTTTGGTGTTCAAGGTTTCTGTTCCCATGTTTAAGTTTTATTACATTCAACCCCTTGCAGTTTTCGCATCTTTTTTAAATTCTTCTGACTTAGCCTTACCCTGTTCTGCAAAATCGGAAACTTCCTCCTTTACCTGTTCAAATTTTTCGGAGATGCTGTCAAGAAATTCATTGAATTTTTCTTTTAATGCATCAGCATAATCTTCTCCCTTTTTAGTTATTTTTTTCCGGGTATCCGAACCTTTTCCCGGCGCAAATAAAACTCCCAGTAATGCCCCGGCAGCAACACCGGCCAGTACGCCCAATAATACTTTTCCTGAATTCATAATTTTATTTTTAATTGTTTATTATAAAAATGTTAATTCTAAACCAGGTTCCATTCATACTATAGAAAAATGTATACCTGGGATAATTCCGATTGATCCTGCTAAGCAGGTTAATTCGATACTAAAGGCTTCTGCCCTGAATAAGCCTGAATATAATTGCAATAATTGCAATTATCAGAAGAATGTGAATAATACCTCCAACACTATAGGCAAAAAATCCGATTGCCCATGCTATTATAAGGATTACTGCGATGACATAAAGTAAACTTCCCATGACTTTTGTTTTTAAATGATTATTAATAAAAAATTAATTTTAAAAGATTTTTTTTCCTTGAAAAAGCCTGAATATTATTGCAATAATCGCAATAATAAGAAGAAGGTGGAAAAGACCTCCGACACTGTATGCGAAAAATCCGACTGCCCACGCGACAATCAGGATTACTGCTATGATATAAATTACATTTCCCATAATTGTATGTTTATTTTATTTATATTTTATGTCAGAAACAAAATTTATCCTAAACAATCCTTTTCTAAAAAGAAAAAAGAGGGTGTCTCAAAAGTAAATCAATGTGTCATTGCGAGCAAAGCGAAGCAATCTGTTACTTCTAATTATCAGCAGATTACTTCGGTCATTCCTCCCTCGTAATGACGGATATAATGACTTTTGAGACCATCCACAATGTTTTTATTTTCTTTTAACAGTAAAATTTTTCAGGGCTTGTCCGAGGTCATCCATGTTTTTGTTGAAATCGTTCTTAAAGGTTATCCACTTTTCTTTTCCTTCTTCCTTATACTCGTCAAGCTTTTTCTTCAGGTCGGTGTTTTTTTGTTCCAACCCTGCTAATTCCTTTTCGTATTTGGCTTTGACTTCCATTTTCTCGTTTGCTATTCTTGCCTTGAATTCGGCAATGCTTTTTTCATGAGCAGTGATTTTTTCCTCAGATTCTTTTTTGAATTGCTGAATGGAATCTTTCAGCGCCTGATCAAGCTCTTGTTTAGCTACTACCACATTATCTTTTGCATCCTGTACTTTGTCCTGGGCATTTTCTACTTTTTTAGCCGAGGATTGGCATCCGGTTAGCATTGAACCTGCTATAAATACTGTTACAGCGAGGGTTAAAATTTTGTTTTTCATTGTTATCAATTTTAAGTTTATGAAGAAATTTTCACGGTACAAAGGTGAATCTTATAATTTCGGTAAGTGTTACACAACTTTGGAAATAAGTTACATCATTCACACATTTGAATTAAATGTGCCCGGAACATCCATGCCAATTTTTTTGCTTATTCGTACCCGCTTTTAATTATGGTCGAAATCATTTTGAACCGTTCATTGGCCTTTACAATATTTGAAGTATGGGCCGGTATAATAATTGACTGGCCTGTATCCAGCATATTAGATTTTCCATCGATTACAACCTCGGCCTTGCCGTCGATAATTTGGACAAACCTGTCGAAGGGGATAATTTTTTCATCCAATGCTTCACCGGTATCAATCGAAATCACACTGACGTTACCTGTCGTTTTTTTTATAATTGTTTTAATTACAACTGAATTAGGAACATATTCAATAATCTCGACAATGATGTGTGCTTTTGCTTTTTCTATTTCGATATTATCTATTGTATTCATTTTTTGTTAATTTAAATGTTAATAATGAAAATTAAAGGTTGGATACGTTGTTAAATGACATTCATTTATTTTGTCTTTCATCGTTATTATCATCCGGTTTGTTTTTCAAATCGTCCAATTTTTTTTCTGATTTAGCTGAGTTTTCCTTTTTCTCTTTTTTCATTTTTATTTCGAATTCATCAATTCTTTTTTCATGTACTCTGATTTTCTCTTCAGATTCTTTTTTAAACTTTTGAATAGAATTTTTCAGCAGTCTGTTTTGTTTAGCCAATGATGCATTATAATCCTTTTCATCCTGTACTTTATCCCGGTCTTCTTCTACTTTCTTGGCTGAATACATGGTTTCTGCCATTAATACTGTTACAGCCTTGTTTAAAAGTGTTTTATTCATGGGCATCAGGTTTTCGTCTTCGGGAAAATCATTTTGTGAACAAAGGTATTTTGTTATGTTATGTAATCCGTTACATAACTTTTGGAATAAGTTACATTATTCACACATTATCCAACTTAATTATATACCTTATTATTTATACCAGATTATAAATCAAGTTGAATATTTACAATGTTTATTTCTTAACTATATCAAAGCGCCCACATTGAGGATATTCCCAATTAAAGTTTGGCAATTTGCACAACAGTTAAAAATGCAAATTTTTTAGGTTATAATTTTTTAACCTAAAGTCATCAAAAAATGTATTAAATTTGCTTTCTAGGATAATTATGAAAGGATGAAAATCTACATTAAAAATATGGTTTGCATCCGGTGCAAAATGGTAGTGAAATCGGAGTTGGAAAAACTCGGGTTGCATTACATTATTGTTGAATTGGGCGAAGCTGAAATCATGGAGGACATTTCACCAGCGCAACTGGACCGTCTGGACATTGGCCTTAAAAAGTCAGGGCTTGAATTGATGGATAATAAAAAAAGTATTTTGGTTGAGAAAATAAAAACATGTATCATTGAACTGGTACATTATACTGATGAACAAATTAAAATAAACCTTTCCGATTACCTTAGCGAAAAACTCAATCACAATTACACTTACCTGGCCAATCTTTTTTCCGAAGTAAAAGGCACTACTATTGAAAAATTTTATCTGTCACATAAAATAGAAAAGGTAAAAGAACTAATCGTTTATGACGAGCTTAATCTTACTGAAATTGCCGATAAACTGCATTACAGCAGTGTGAACCACTTGTCAAACCAATTTAAGAAAATGACAGGGCTTACCCCGACTCACTTTAAAAATCTTAAGAAAAAAAGGCGTAATACTTTAGGAAGTGTTTGAATGATGCCGTAATTTTTTGGCATGATATTACTTTATCTGGTTAATTTTCCGGAAGTTTATTTATAAATAATCTGATTCAGCTTAATTGTCACAAGGTTATTCCCGAATTTAAGGTAGGTTTTTAACTCGAAAATTCTGTAAATAAATACAAATCAAAATACTTAGTTCATTTTGAAAAGATCCTGCAAATTCAATAGTTTTAATAAAATCGGAAAGCATTTAGTTAGACATTTGAATGTTGACCGATGCTGGAAAGGATAAATAATTAATTTATTTATCCTTTTTCTTTATCTCCAAAATAAACTTTCCTTAGTACTGAAAAGAAATGATAAATAAAGAACCTCACAGTAATTATAGACCGTGAGGTTCTTTGATAGATTTAATTAAATTCTTTTACAATTTAATTAATAATTTTCTTGTATCGAACCCTTCACTTGTTCTCAGAACAATAATATAGCTTCCTTTGGCAAGTGAGGATGAATTCCATAGAATACCATAATCTCCAAGAGGCTTGCCGGTATTCATAATTGTTTCAATGCGTTTACCCTGCATATCATAAAGAATAATTTCCACACCGGTGCTCTTATTTAAACTGAATGAAATTTTAGTATAATCAGTCATTGGGTTTGGCCAGACATTAAAGTTTAATGTAGTTAACGTATTTATTGACGTATAGCCGTGAACTGTAACAACAGCCGTACAAGTTTTGGGAACATTCGCTTTACTTGTGACAGTCAGGTGAACATCTACCTTACCGATATCCGCTTTTGTGAATTTATTTTTATCCAGTGAGAGGGTAACATCTCCACAATCTGCACTACTGCCATTATTAACCATATCAGGTGTAATAGAAGCATTACCCGTTGCATCAAGTGTCACAATAATGTCCTTGCAAATTGCATTTGGTACTACACTATCGTCAGCGCATAATGTATTGGTAGATACGGGATGACATGTTGAATCGCTCTGTCCTGTAATAGGATCAGATATCTTATAACATACATTGTAAGTACCTGTATCTAAATATTTATGGGTTGGCGTTGTGGTAGTAGTGTCGATATTAGGAATATTATTTGTACTATCGCCAAATGTCCATCGCAGCCTTGATTGATCGCCTAAACCTACACCGATGAAATCCACAGGATAGCCACCGGCTTTTTTGCCTGTTTGCTTATCAAATCCGAATCCGGCCTTCAAACCACTGTTCATTTCATTAATGTTTACAAGCTTATAGGTCTTGGCAGAACATTTTGAAATGCTGTTGCTTATATTCAATGATACCAAATAAAATCCTGCATTTGAATAAGGATGAACAGGATTTTGAATTGTTGTTGTTTTAGTATCTCCAAACACCCATTGCCATTTATTGGGGTTCCCCATAGATTTATCAAAAAAGATAGCTGACATATTAAGGGTGTCGATGGTAAATACGAAATTGGCTTCACAACTGGTTTTATCTGTTGTTCCAACTGCAATTTTTTTACAGGAAAGGTCAGAAAAATTAGAAGTATTTACAACAATATGGCATACGTTAAAGAACCCGGAATTATTATAAGTATGTGAAGGATTGGGTTTAGTAGTGTTGGCAGTATCAGAATTATTATCGCCAAAATTCCAGAAATATGAGGAGATAGTTCCTTTGGATTTGTCTGTAAACTGAACATTCAAATTACCCGGATCGACATTG
>Ga0265323_10000842_pt1 | contig 16347 bp, 9 predicted proteins | sample 41225metaG_FD_193580 | JGI IMG/M metagenome (GOLD analysis project Ga0265323, IMG submission 193580) | Rhizosphere microbial communities from Carex aquatilis grown in University of Washington, Seatle, WA, United States - 4-12-25 metaG | ecosystem: Host-associated > Plants > Roots > Rhizosphere >...
CGAGAATCTTCCGGCTCTCGACTGCCATCTTGTTTTCCTCGCCGGTGTATCCGTTGGCCCCGAACGTGTCGACCTGCGGGATGACGTTGAGCGCGATTTGGTACGGATAGACCTGGCGCGGCAGCGTCTCGCCCTTCGCCCAAGCGTGCATCTGCGCATCGAGCTCGCGTACCGCCGCGGCGCCCGTGCCCGACACCGACTGGTAGGTGGCGGCGAAGTAGCGCTTGAGGCCGAAGGCGCGGTGCAGCGGATACAGGCCCATGAGCGTCACCGCCGTCGAGCAGTTGGGGCTCGCGATGATGCCCTGGTGGCGGCGGATGGCGTGGGCGTTGATCTCGGGGATGACGAGCGGCACGGCGGGGTCCATGCGGAACGCCGAGCTCTTGTCGAGCACGAGGCATCCGGCCTTCACGGCGGCGGGCGCCAGCGCGCGGGTCACCGGGCCGCCCGCGCTGAAAAACGCCACGTCGAGGTCCTGGAAAATCTCCAGCCGCGCCTCCGCCACCGTGAATTTCCGGCCGGCGCGCTCGATGACCCGGCCCGCCGACCGCGCCGAGGCATACAGCCTCAGCCCGGCCATGGGAAAATGGCGTTCCAAGAGCAGACGAAACAGCTCTTGACCGACGGCGCCGGTGGCGCCGACGATGCCGACTTGGTATTCGTGGTTATTCACGGTGAATGCTCCGCTCAAACAGATCATGCAAAAGTGCGCCGCGCTGGGAATCAAGCCCGCAAACCAGCTGCTGGCCATCCATCTCGGCTCCCAGACTATGCAGTTCTACCGGGCGGGCGAGCTGGTCCGCGCTTTTGTCATCTCCGCCTCGCTCCGGCCGCCGGCCAACGTGAAAGGCTCGCTAGGCACGCCACTTGGGTTGCATGACATCGCCGAAAAAATCGGCCACGGACAGCCGCCGGGCATGGTTTTCAAGGGCCGAGTGCCGACCGGCCGGCACTTCAACGAATTCAGCGAGGAGGAGAACCGCGTGAACCTCGTCACCACCCGCATCCTCTGGCTGCGGGGACTCGAGCCGGGCGTGAACCAGGGCGGTGAAGTCGATTCCCACGACCGCTACATCTACATTCACGGCACCAACCACGAGGACCGTCTTGGCGCGCCGCTGAGCGCCGGGTGCGTGCTCATGCGCAATCTCGAGATCATCGACCTGTTCGATGAGGTCCGCACCGGCGACCACGTGTGGATCGCGGAATGATGGCGGGGCGCATCTGGCGCCGGAGCAGCACCGCCCTACGCGTTTTTTCCCAACAGCAGCCGCAGGCTGTTCAGGCACACCGCCACCGTGCTGCCCTCGTGGGCGAAGACGCCGACGGTGAGCGGCACGACGCCGAGCCCCGCCGCCAGCACCATGACCACGACCACGCCGAGCGAGACCGTGAGGTTCTGCCGGATGATTTTTCGCGCGCGGCGGCTGAGCCGCTGGGCCGAGAGGAAATTGTCGATGCGGTCGTTCATCAGGATGACCTCGCTCTGTTCGAGTGCGGCATCGCTGCCGCGCGCGCCCATCGCGACCGACACGTGGGCCGCGGCGAGGCTCGGCGCGTCGTTCACGCCGTCGCCCACCATAGCCACCTTGTAGCCCTGTTCGCGGAACGCCTGGATGGCCGCGACCTTGTCCTCGGGTGTGAGCCCCGCCTTCACCTCGTCGAGCCCGATCTCGCGCGCCACCGCCTCGGCGGCATGGCTGCGGTCGCCGGTGAGCATGACGGTTCGGATGCCGGCGGCGCGCAGCCGCGCCAGCACGTCCCGCGACTGCGTGCGGATCTCGTCGCGCAGTAGCACCCGGCCGATGAGCCCCTTGGCCAGCACCCACACCTCGGTCAGCTCGGCGGGCGCGGGCGGTAGTTGCTTCGCCCACCCGGCCAGCGGCCCCTCCTCGAGCAGTTCGCGGCGGCCGAGCAACACCGAGGCGCCCTTGTGCCGGCCCCGCAAGCCCTGGCCGGTGAGCGACTCAAATTCCTCGACCGGCAGTGCACGCACATCGTGGGTCTTGCCGTAACGGGTGATCGCGCGCGCGATGGGGTGCTGCGAATTCATCTCCAGCGCGTACGCCAGCTCGATGACCTCCTGCTCGCGGCCGGGCGGAAAACTTTCATAACTGGTGACCGACAGCTCACCGGTCGTCAGCGTGCCGGTCTTGTCGAGCGCCACGAGGTCGACCTCGGCGAGCTTCTCGATGGCCGCGCCGCCGCGGAACAGGATGCCGTTGCGCGCGCCCCAGGCGATGGCGGCGAGGATCGCCGAGGGAATCGACAGCACCAGCGCGCACGGGCTGGCCACGACCAGCAGCGTCATGGCGCGGTAGAAGGCCGAGGTCTGCTCCGGCGTGTTGTCAAAGGGCGGCAGATGAAACCACAGCCACCACACGAAAAACATCGCCGCGGTCAGGCCGAGGACGAGGAACGTGTACTCCGCGCCGAACCGGTCGGTGAACCGCTCGCTCGGCGCCTTGAGCTTCTGCGCGGTCTGGATGAGCCGGATGATCTTTTGCAGCGTGCTCTCGGAAGGCAGGCGCCGCACGATGACCTCCACCGCGCCCCACAGGTTGAGCGTGCCGCTGAACACCGGTTCGCCCGGGTTCTTCTCGACCGGCTGTGCCTCGCCGGTAAGGGTCGATTCGTCGCTGGCGGTCTTGCCCTTGACCACGTCGCCATCCGCGGGAAACAACTCGCCCGGTTTCACCAGCACGCGGTCGCCGACGCCGACTTGTTCGATGGGCACAAGCCGCTGGCTGCCGTCGGGTCGCACGAGCGTGGCCTGCTTGGGCGAGGCCTTGAGCAGCGCGCTCATCTCGCGGTGGGTGCGGTCGAGGGCAAACTCCTCCATCGCACCGGACGCTGAGAACAGAAAGAGCAGCAGCGTGGCCTCGCCCCACGCCCCGATGGCCATCGCGCCCGCGGCCACCGCCAGCATGAGGAAATGGATGTCGAGCTTGGCGCTGCGCAGGAGCTTCCAAGTGTCCTTCGCTGAGTCCCAGCCGCCGGCGATGAGCGCCGCGAGGTACAGGGCGCGCGTGAACCAGGTGGCCTCGCCCCAGAAATGGCCGCCGATGAAGGCCGTGAGGCCCAGCACGCCGCAGACCGCCGCCAGTGCGGCAAGCGGCTTCCATGCCGGCAGCGGCGGCGCCTCGACCGGTTCGACCTCGGGCCAGGCGAACTCGCGCCAGTGCCAGAAGGCCGGCGCCGTGGCGCAGGTCTCCTTGGCGACTTCCGTCGCCTCGCCCACCCGCCGCAGCACGAAACCCCGCGGCACGGTGGCCGCGCCGCCTTGGGCGCGGGCATCAAGCCGCGCCTCGATCGCCGTGATCGCCTCGGTCAGCCGCGCCTCGACCGCCGCCAGGTCGATGTCGGCGCCCAGCGTCGCCACCGACATTTTTTTCCCGGTTCGATCCACCCGCACGGCGGTGACTCCCGGCTGCGCATGCAGGAAATTCACCAGGTCTTCGATCCAGGCAGCAGAGGTTGGTTGTTCGGTCATGACCAATGCGCCTACATTTTGGCATCGTTTTTAAAGCGCAAATCCATTTGCGCTACGACGGCTGAAATCCCTTGCTGGTCGGTCTCAATCTCACCCCATGATCGGCCTTCGCGACGACCCCGGCTCCGTGCCCGCCCGCATCAACCCCGACCCTGTCGGGGTCAGCCATGCGCCCGCGCTGGCGGCGAAGGCGTTCGCGGAGCACGGCTGGCTGCAGGCGGAACTCCACCTCGAGCATCGTCCGCAACAGGAGCAGATGGCGCGGGCCGTGGCCGCCGCCCTGCGCGACGACGAGGTGCTGCTCTTCGAGGCCGGCACCGGCGTGGGCAAGAGCCTCGCCTACCTCGTGCCCGGCATCATCCACGCGACGGATCAGTCGCGGCAGATGATCGTCTCGACGCACACCATCTCCCTGCAGGAGCAGATCGAGACGAAGGATCTGCTGCTCTGCCGGCGCCTGTTCGATTCGGTCGAGGCGCTCCATCCCTACGCGAAGTTCAAGTCGGCCGTGCTCGTCGGCAAGGCCAACTACCTCTGCACCACGCGCCTCGCGCACGCCCTGCAGGCCCGCCACGAGCTCTTCCCGACCGCCGAGCAGGAGGAGCTCCAGCGCATCGCCGCCTGGGCGAAGGAGTCGCGCGAAGGCCTGCGCCACGAACTGCAACCGGCGCCTTCGCCCGAGGTCTGGGAGGCCGTCAACGCCGATTCCTCCACCTGCAGCCACAAGCACTGCAGCGGCGGGCCCTGTTTCTACCAGCGGGCCCGCGCCCGGCTGCGGCACGCGCAGGTCATCATCGTCAACCACAGCCTGCTCTTCACCCACGTCAACGCCGGCGGCGCCTCCGAGAAGGGCGGCACGCGCGGCGTGCTTTTTCCCGACGACTTCGTGGTGCTCGACGAGGCGCAGACGGTGCCCGAGGTGGCCACCGAGCATTTCGGCCTCCGGCTCAGCAGCTACGGCACCGACCGCCTGCTGAAGTATCTCTGGAATCCGCAGAAAAAACGCGGCCTGCTCCACCGGCTCGGCGGCGCGCGGGAGAAGCAGCTGGTCGAGGATGCCCTCGAGGCGGCGGAACAGTTTTTCGGGTTCCTGCGCGACACGCTGCTCGCCAAGCAGTCCGTCGTCCGGCTGCGCGAGGAGGGTTTTGCCGAGCCGTGGCTCGACGCCCCGCTGGTCGCGCTCATCAAGGCCGTCGGCACGCTCGCCGACCGTTTCGACGAGGGCCGTGACCGCGACGAGTTGCTCGAGCAGCGCGGCCGGCTGACCACCTACCGCACGGGCTTCCGCCAGTTCCTCGGCCTGAGCGCGGAGGATCACGTGCACTGGCTCGAACGATCCGGCCGCAAGGGCCAGATCGTCACGCTGCGCACCGCGCCGATCGACGTCGCGCCGTACCTGCGCGAGCATCTGCTGCGGCGCCAGACGGCGGTCGTCTTCACCAGTGCCACGCTCGCGATGGGCGGTCAGATCGAGCCGTTCCAGCAGCGCATCGGCGCGGAGGAGGCGCGCGCCGTGATAGTCGCCTCGCCCTTTGACTACGAGCGCCATCTGCGGGTCTACGTGGCCGCCGACGTGCCGCTCCCCTCGCCCGCCGACGCCCGCCTCGCCCTCGACGCCCTGATCGATTACCTCGAGTTCTGCACCCTGCGCGTGAAGGGCGGATCGCTTGTGCTCTTCACGAGCTACCACGACATGCGCCGGTGCGCGGACGCGCTGGAGCCCGTCTGTGCACGGCACCGCCGGCCGTTTTTCCTGCAGGGGGCGGACGCCTCACGCACCGAACTCACGCGCCACATGCGCGCAGCCGGCAATGCGGTCCTGTTCGGCACCGACAGCTTCTGGTCGGGCGTGGACGTGCCGGGCGACGCGCTTTCCCAAGTCATCATCACGCGGCTGCCCTTCGAGGTGCCCACGCATCCCGTGGCGGAGGCCCGGGCCGAATGGATTCGCGAACGCGGCGGCAACCCCTTCAACGAACTCACCCTGCCCGAGGCGCTCGTGAAGTTCCGCCAGGGCATCGGCCGCCTCATCCGCACGCAGACCGACCGCGGCCTTGTGACCATTCTCGACTCACGGGTGCTCGCCAAGACCTATGGCCGCCTGTTCCTCGAGTGCCTGCCCAAGCGCGATTACCAGCGGCTGACCAGGGAAAACCGGGAGGAGCGATTTAAGCCTTTCGTTTGAAACAGGCTCCGCTAGCTTGTCCGCTTCACCCATGCGCATCCGCACCGCCGCTCTCAGCGACATCGGCAAGGTCCGCGAGGAAAACGAAGACCGCTTTCTCTGCGACGACGGGCTGCAGCTTTACGCCGTGGCGGACGGGATCGGCGGCTTGGCCGGCGGCGGGCAGGCGGCGGAGGAAGCCATCACGCAGCTGTTGGACCTCGCGCGCAGGCAGTCCCCCGGCGACGACTGGGATTTTCAGGCGATCTTGGAGACCGTCAGCAATCATGTGGCCGCCTTGGGCAAGACCATCGATGCAACCTTCGGGATCGGAACCACGCTCACCGTCGCGCGGCTGTACCACAAGCGGCTGCATCTGGCGCACGTGGGCGACTCAGGCTGCTACCTCTGGCGCGACCGCATCCTCGAGAAACTCACCCTTGATCATACGCTGGAAAACGAGTTCAGGGCGCGGCATGGGCGCAGCGTTGCCATCTTCCTCAGCCCCCGCAGCCGGAATGCGCTGACGCGTTGCATCGGCCAGGCCGCCCCGCCGGAAGCCGATCTGCTGATGCGACCGTTGCGGACCGGCGACCGCCTCCTGTTGTGCAGCGACGGCGTCACCCGCTTCGTCCGGGAAAACGAGCTGGCCCAGCTGCTGGCAGACTCAGCAACACCGGCGGAAGGCCTCGATCAGATCATCGCCCTCGCCAGCGAACATGGCGGGCATGACAATGCCACCGGCGTCATGATCTTCGTGGATTCGGTCTGAGCTGTTTTAGCCTGGCTGGCAACGAGTCTGCCACGCCGCTCGCGGCGGGGCTTATAGTCGCTCGGGATAAACGCCTTGGTCGATCAACCGCCGGAGCGTGGCGCGAGCCACCGTCACGTCCTGGCGATAGGTCATGCCAAACCAGGCATCTTCGCTCTTGAGCAGGCGCATCTCCGCGTAGCTGGCCTTCAGGAGTTCGCCCACCGCCACCGGCAGGTAGAACTCAGCCGTCATGCTGCGGCCGTACTTGCCCAGGAAATCCCCGAAAAGTCCGCGCAACTGGCCGAAGAACACGGGCGTGAAGCCGAAGAAGGTCATGGACACCGTCTCGTCGCCGCTGAGCTGGCGCCACTCCCCCCACGCCAGCGGATACCGCACCCGGCCGTCCGGCGTGCGTTCGATCTTCATCACCTCGTCGATGCCGCTCAGCCGGCCGGCAGCATCCGTCACGCACACCCCGCGGTTGACGGCGCCGTGCTCCGAAAGCGTCTGACGCAGCGGATACCCCACCAGCGCATAAGCCGGCCTGATCCGCGTCGCTTCCGCTGCGGCTGCGTCACGAAAATGCCCCGCCAGTGCCTGGTAGGCTGAGGCGCCGTAGAAATCGTCGGCATTGATGACCGCGAACGGTTCGCGCACCGCTGATTCTGCCGCCAAAACCGCCTGGCCAGTGCCCCAAGGCTTCTCGCGCCCGGGCGGCGGCGTATACGGCAGTGGCAGATCGCCCAGCTCCTGAAAGACATAGGCCACGTCCATCCGCGCCTCGAGTCGGCGGCCGACCGCCGCCCGGAAGGTCGCTTCGATGTCGCGCCGGATCACAAAGACCACACGGCCGAACCCGGCGCGGTGTGCGTCGTGGGCGGAGTACTCGATGACGAGTTCGCCGCCGGGACCGACAGGCTCGATCTGTTTCAGTCCGCCGAAGCGGCTGCCCATGCCCGCGGCCAAAACAACGAGATCGTACGTCACGTCGGATAGAATTCCGCAATCTGAAGCCGGGGGCCAGCTGATTTTTACACTTGGTTACCCCCCAAACAACAGAGTCGACCCCAGCGTCCCAATCACTTAGACAATTACCGGCTGCTAATCATCCCCGCCATGATGCTGACTCCTGAATCCTTTTCGAAAGCCCGGGACTTTCTGCTGACCAAGGCCCGGCCGCTCGAGCGCGCGCTGTATCGTTTCCATTTTTCGGGCGTGCCCGCCGCGGAGGCCCGCGCGGCGCTCGCAAGTTTTCAAAATAACAACGGCGGCTTCGGCCGGGGCCTTGAACCCGACCTCCGCCTGCCCGCTTCGTCGGCAATCGTGACTTCCGTGGCTTTTCAACATCTGCGCGAATTGGGTCTCCTCGCCGAGGATCCCATGGTGCGCGCCGCCCTGCGCTGGACGCAGTCCGCCTTCGACCGCGAACTCGATCACTGGCCCGCCGTGCCTCCCGCCGTCAACGACTGGCCGCATGCCCCGTGGTGGACATGGAAGGAGCCGGGCGCGCGCGGTTTCACCGCCAATCCCGGTGTGGAACTCGCCGCGCACCTCTGGCATTACCGCTCGGCGGTGGACGCCGCCTTTCTCACCGAGATCACCACCCGCGTCGAACAGCTGGTCGAGGCTCTGCCTGAGGAACCGGTGATGCACGACCTGCTCTGCCTCCTCCACCTGGCCGAAACCCCGTTTGTGCCCGCCACTCTGCGCGAAGCGGCGATGGAGTATGTGCGCTGGGCGGGACCGGTCATCGTGGCGCGCGATCCGCAGGCGTGGACCGGCTACGGACTCCAACCATTGATGCTGGCGCCGCGGGTCGATTCACTAATGGAACCGCTCCTCAGCGAGGCGCTGTCGGCCAACCTTGATTTTGTCATCAACCGGCAGGGCGCCGATGGAGCCTGGCCGCCCAACTGGAACTGGATGGGACTCTTTCCGGAGGACTGGCCGCAGGCGGAGTTGGAATGGAAGGGCGTGCTCACCCTGCAAACCTTGCTCACCTTGCGCTCCTACGGCCGACTCCCGGTCACCCCTCTCTCTTCCACCACCACGCCGGCATGAAGCCGTTGGTCAGACTCATCCACTGGCACACAGCCGAGGCGGAGGAGCATGCGAAGCGGCTTGGGGCGCTGGGATACGAAGTCGCGAGCGGCCTGCCGCCCGCGCCGGTGCTGCTGCGGGAGTTGCGGCAAAAGCCGCCGGCGGTGGTCGTCATCTCCCTCGACCGCCTGCCTTCACAGGGGCGCGATGTCGCCTTTGCTTTGCTTAGTTCAACGGCGACCCGCACCGTGCCCCTCGTGTTTGTCGGCGGCACGCCGGAGAAAGTCGCCGGCGTGCGCGCCAAGATGCCCTTTGCACCGTGCACGGCCTGGGGAAAAATCGGACCGGTGCTCGCGCACGTGCTGGCGCGGCCGCGTGCGGCAGCGCCAGCCACCCCGGCCGGAGGCGTGATGGCCGGTTACTCCGGCACTCCACTGCCGAAAAAGCTCGGCATCAAACCCGGCATGAGCGTGGCGCTGCTCGGCGCACCGAAGAACTTTGCGGCGACCCTTGGCGTGCTGCCCGCCGGGGCGCATCTCGCCGACCGGACGACCGCGGGCACGGGACTCACCCTCTGGTTCGTCCGCACACACCGTGAGTTCGACCGCGGCTTTGCCCGGGCGGTCGGACTCGGCGCGCGGATGCCAGTCTGGGTCGTCTCGCCGAAGAAAAGCGGCGCGCTCGCCACCGACCTGTCGCAAAACTACATCCGCGGCGCCTGCCTCGCGGCCGGTCTTGTCGACTACAAGGTCTGCGCCGTCGACGCCGCCTGGAGCGGCCTGCTGTTCCGCCGGCGCCGGCAGATGACTTGATGAATTTATGCGCTCCACCCTGATTCTCCTCCTGCTCGCGACCGCCCTCCATGCGGCGGAAACCACCGAGCATCCCACGCTGGCGATCAGCTCGCCCGCTCCTGATTTCAGCCTGCCCGGCGTCGACGGCCGGACTTATTCGCTCAAGGACTTCGCCGCCGCGAAGGTCCTCGTCGTGATCTTCACCTCCGTCCACTGCCCCACGGCCCAGGCCTATGAGGGACGCATCAAGCAGCTGGTCTCCGATTACGGACCGCGCGGCGTGGCCTTCGTCGCCATTAATCCCAACAACCCGGACGCCGTCCGTCTCGACGAGCAGGGCTTTACCGACCTCGACGACACATTCGAGTCCATGAAGATTCGCGCGACCGACCGGCAGTTCAACTATCCCTTCCTCGACGACGGCCCGACCGAGACCGTGGCGCGGCAGTACGGGCCCGCCGCGACGCCGCATGTCTTCATCTTCGACGAGGCGCGCCGGCTGCGTTTCCAGGGCCGCATCGATGACTCGGAGCGCGAAGCGCTCGCCAAGAACCACGACACCCGCAATGCACTTGATGCACTCCTCGCCGGCCGGGAGCCGCCGGTGACTTCCACCAAGGTCTTCGGCTGCTCGATCAAGTGGGCCGAGAAGGCCGAGTCGAACCGCAAGTGGCGCGAACAGGTGCGCAAGGAGCCGGTGGCGATCGAGTCCGCCGACGCCGCGGCGCTGCGCGAGCTGCGCGCCAATCATTCCGGCAAGATCCGGGTGGTGAACGTCTGGGCGACGTGGTGCGGACCGTGCGTGGCGGAGTTCGACCAGTTGATCGAGACCAACCTGATCTACCGCAACCGCGATTTCGAGCTGGTTACCGTCGCGGCCCAGTTTCCGGACGAGAAGGACAAGGTCCTGAGATTCCTGCAGCAGCATCACGCCTCGACCCGCAATCTGCTTTTCGGCGGGACCGACAAATACGCGCTGATGGCGGCGCTGGATCCGGAATGGTCCGGCGCCCTGCCGCTCACGCTGGTGATCGGCGCGGACGGCACGGTGCTCTACCGCGAGACCGGCGAGTTGGATTTCCTCAAGCTCCGCCGCGCGATCATCCCGGCGCTCGACAAGCTCACTCCGTGGGCCGGGCTCAGCCCGATCAAGTAGGCCCCGCGCCGCATGCCGGCGCTCAGGTGGATGGCTCGATCTGTCACCTGCAGAGGCGGTGACGGCGCATCCAATTCCTGTCGGAAACTTCGTGTTCTCCAACACCACGGGAGGCATGAATTGCTCCCAGTGTTTCAACCGCGTCCGCGGCTTCCCGCCTGAAAGTCGGGGATTGTGACAACTTATTGATAAACAATCGTCGCCCGATGGCCTTTGGGGTTAAAACCAACGTAAATATGGGGACAAAGTCCCGTTACGAGTTGTCCCTGCTTCTTAGATGATACAGTTATGTTGCAGTGATTTCATCCCCTTTAGTTTACGGAACAATTTTACGATCGATCACCTCCAGTCTCAGAGCTTGTTGCATGATTTGGGCAATTAACCTCTCGGAGAGCGTGCGTCGCATACTCAAATCCGCGCTTTTTTCCGCCGCCATTTCACTGGGCCTTGGCTTGGTGCTGGCAGCGCCCATGCAGGCGCAGACCACTTGGAACGGCACAACGAATAGTGTTTGGAACACCGGGACAAACTGGAGCGGTGGAGTTCCCACCGCCGCCACGGCGGCGGTATTCGGCGCCAGCAGCAACTACAACCTGACCTTCACCGGCGCCGGGGCGGCCTTGGGCCTCACCTTCAACAGCGGCGGCTCGGCGTACAACTTCGCCAACAATGGCTTCGTCCTGTCGATCTCCGGCAGTGGCATCGTCAACAACACGGCCAACACCGAGGTTTTCAATGCCCCCGTCACGGTTGCCGCCGCCCAGACATGGAACAACACCAGCACCGGCGGACTGACGTTCAACACGGTCACGCTCTCCAGCAACCTGTCGCTATCCGGTGCCTCGAACATCTCCGTCACTGGCGCTCTCACCAACTCGGGCGGCAATAACACGCTCACCAATAACAGCACCGGTGCCGTCACCATCGGCAACATCAATCTTTCCGAGGGCAACACGGGCCGTGCGCTCACGCTTTCCGGCACGGGCAACACGACCGTCTCGGGCGTCATCGCCGACGGCGGCAGCGGCGCCGGAAGCCTGATCAAGCCCGGCACTGGCACTCTGATCCTTTCCGGCGCCAACACTTATACCGGAGCCACCTTCGTCAACGCCGGCACGCTCAGCATCCAAAACGCGGGCGCCTTGGGCACTGCCGCCAACACCTCCAATACCACCGTCGCCAGCGGGGCGACGCTCCAGGTGGCGGACGGCATTCACATGACGAATCACGGAACCCTGATCCTCAACGGATCCGGCACCGGTTCCGGTGCATTTCAGGGCGTGGGCAACAGCTCGTGGAACGGGGCCATCAGCCTGGCCTCGGATGCCACGATATTCTCGGCCACTGCCGGGAGTAACCTTAATCTCGATGACGATTATACCAACGCGTATGCCCTGACCTTGGGGAGCCACAACCTCACCTTCGACGGCCCCGGAAACACCTTTGCCAACCAAAACATCGGTGTGATCGGAGACACCGGAGGCGTGATCAAGAATGGCACCGGAACGCTGACTTATTACGGGTACAATTCCTTTTACACTGGCGCCACGATCGTGAACGCCGGTTCCCTGGAACTTGTCGTCGGACCACTCACCCCGGGTTGGTATGGGATCAACGGCTCGCTCACGATTGGCACCGGGCCGGCAAATCCGGCTTTGGCAGGCACCGTCAAGGTCGACATCTGGACGAATAGCTACGCCGACCAGATCTCACCCACCTCGGCCGTTACCATCAATTCCGACGGTGCCCTCAACGTGGGCGCAGCCACCAGCCTGGGCTCCCTCACCCTCAACGGTGGGCAGGTGAATATTACGTCCGGCATCGCCCTGACCCCGACCGGCAGCATCAGCTCCAACGCGAACAGCGCGCACCAGACTTCCTTGATTTCGGGCGGCAACCTCACCCTCGCCGGATCAACCACGTTCAATGTCGCGAGGGACGCCACCATCGCCAGCGATCTGACCGTCAGCTCGGCCGTCGGCGGAGGCGCCCTCGTCAAACAGGGAGCCGGCGTCCTCACGCTCACCGGCGCCAACACCTACACCGGCGCCACCAACATCAATGCCGGCGCCGTCAATATTCAAAACAACACCGCCCTCGGCACGGTCGCTGGCGGCACGACCGTTGCCTCCGGCGCCGCCTTGCAGACGCAGGGCGGGATCACCGTGACCGGCGAAGCCCTCACTCTGAACGGCACCGGCGTCGCCAATGACGGCGCGCTGCGCAATATTTCCGGCGCCAACACCTGGACGGGCGCCATCACCCTCGGCTCCGCCAGCCGCGTCAACTCCGACGCCGGCACCCTGGCGATTTCGGGCAACATCGGCGGCAACACGCAAAACCTCACGGTCGGCGGCGCCGGGAACACCACCATCAGCGGTATCATCGGGACCACCACGGGCTCCCTGACCAAGGACGGTGCGGGGACGCTCATCCTCTCCGGCGCCAACACCTACACCGGCGGCACGAACATCAACGCCGGTAATCTGCAGCTCGGTGCCAGCGACCGTCTCGCCAACACGGGCGGCGTCTCGATCGGCTCCGCAGGCACGCTGAATCTGAATGGATTCTCCCAGCAGATCGGTAACCTCACCGCCGCCGCCGGTGGCACGCTGGACTTCGGCTCAACGGCCGGCGCCAACACCTTTGTGTTCGGCACCTACACGGCCCCTTCCAGTGGCGTGCTGGTGGTCAACAATTGGCAGAATGCCACCGACACGCTGGCCTCCAGCGTCGGCGGCCAGACGGTCAATTCGATCTATTTCTCTGGCGTTGGCGCGGCGCAGGAGGCGGCGGGAACCTCCGGCACACTCTATGGCGCCGCCTACCTGCTCACTCCGATTGTTCAGACCGCAGTCGTTTGGAACGGGAACGGCACCACTTGGAACACCGGCACAGACTGGACTGGCGGCTTCGTACCGACGATTACGCAGGTCGCCGTTTTTGACAACACCGGCGCCGCCCATACGGCGGTGACCCTCGACAGCGGCGCCAACACGATTGCCGGCCTCAAATTCGACACGACGGCGCCCGCCTACACCATCTCCGGCGCCAACACCCTTACCCTCACTGGGTCCGTTCCGTATATCCAACAGAAAAGCGCCAGCAACCAGACGCTCGGCTTTTCGACCCTCGCCCTCGGCAACAACACCGTCGCCGATATCACCGGCGCCGGCAACCTCACGATCAACTCCGTCGTCAGCGGCACCGGTTACGATATTATCAGGGACGGCACCGGCACCGGTAAACTCATTCTGAACGGCAGCAACACCTTTACCGGCGGCCTTTTCGTTAACAACGGCATCGTGCAGGCTGGAAACACCGCCGCGCTCGGAACCGGTGCAGCCACGGTTTCGTCCGGCGCCACGCTCGAGCTCTCCGGCGGCATCCTGCCGGTCAATGCAATTACCGTCACCGGCAACGGCGTCGGTGGCGCTGGAGCCATCCACAACGTCGGCGGCGCGAATACGCTCTCCGGCACGATCACCGAGACCGGGGCCACCACCATCGCGGCCGACACCGGCACCACGCTCAACCTCACGGGCAATCTGACGGGTGCCAGCCAGAACACGACGTTCGCGGGCCCCGGCGCGATCAACGTCAACCAGATCACCACGGGCACGGGCGGCGTCACCGTTAACGGCGGCACGGTCGCTTTCCAGGGCGGCGCCACGGCCAACACGTACACCGGCACGACGACCGTGAACAACGCGGTTCTGAATCTCAACAAGAACGCCAATGTGACGGCCGTCGGCGGCAATCTCACGATCAACACCAGCACGGTGAACGAAAACGCCAGCGGGCAGCTTGCGAACACCGCGACCGTCACGTTGAATAGTGGCGCGTTCAATCTGGCCGCCGGCGCCACGCAGACCGTCAATGAATTCGACAGCTCCAGCGGCAGCACCGCCACCCTGACCGGTAATGCTTCCGCCCTGACCATCAACGGCTCGGGTAACAGCGTAATTAAAGGGATCATCGCGGGCGCGGGCACGCTGACAACTTCCGGAACCGGCAGCGTCACGCTCTCCGGCGCCAACACCTATACCGGCGCCACCAACATCAATGCCGGCGTCGTCAACATCCAGAACAACACCGCCCTCGGCACTGCCGCTGGCGGCACGACCATCGCCTCGGGCGCGGCGCTGCAGGTGCAGGGCGACATCACCGTGACCGGCGAAGCCCTCACTCTGAACGGCACCGGCGTCGCCAATGACGGCGCGCTGCGCAACATTACCGGCGCCAACACCTGGACGGGCGCCATCACCCTCGGCTCCGCCACCCGCATCAACTCCGACGCCGGCACCCTGGCGATTTCGGGCAACATCGGCGGCAACACGCAAAACCTCACGGTCGGCGGCGCCGGTAACTCCACGATCAGCGGCGTCATCGGGACCACCACCGGTTCCCTGACCAAGGATGGTGCGGGGACGCTCATCCTCTCCGGCGCCAATACTTACACCGGCGGCACGAACATCAACGCCGGCTCCCTGCAGCTCGCGGGCTCGGAACGAATCGCCTCCGGCTCGGCCGTCGCCGTCGCGACCGGCGCCACCCTGAATCTGAATGGCTACACGCAAACCCTTGGTGCGTTTTCCGGAACCGGCATCGTGCAACTGGGCGGCGGCACACTCATCGTCGGATCGGGCAATGCCTCTTCCACCTTTAGCGGCGCCTTTTCCAACACCAACACCTCGACCTTCGAAAAGACCGGCAGTGGCACCCTCACCTTCGGTGCCGGCATGAACCTGTCGGCCGGCACCTTGGTGCTTAACGGCGGCACCTTGAATCTCGGCGCCTTCACCAGCACCTTCGGCTCCCTCCTGGTCACCGCCAACTCCATCCTCGATTTTGGCGGTAGCGGAAGCGCGATCCTGAACCTCACCTCGTTGGCGGTAAATTCAGGCGTCACCCTCACGATCCAGAACTGGGCCGACGCGGTTGACTACTTCTATTCGCTCAACAATCCGGGCGCCGGCAATCTCGGCCGCATCGTTTTCACCGGGTTCACCGGTCCCGACACCAAGTGGCTGTCTTACGATACGCAGATCACGCCCGTCCCCGAGCCCGCCACCTACGGCGCAGCCTTGATGCTGCTGGGTCTCTCGGCCGGGATCTGGCTGCGCCGGCGCCGGCAGAACCGGGCGTAACTTTGGTCTGGCGGGCGGCGCTTATTCTGCTGGCCCGCAGAACCGGATGCGCGATGACAGGGCGGCTTGCTGACACGCCCTGATTTCCGTTGGAGACTTCGCCGCTCCGACACCACGAAGGGCGCAAATTCCGCCCTATGTTTCAACCGTGCCTGCAGCGCAACAGCATGGGGCATTCGTAGCGTGCCAACATGTTGATGAATAATCATGAAACATCGGTCTGCTGGGCTCTTATAGATGCGAACGTGGGGTCTAGGACCCATTGTGGATTAGCTCCGTTTCAGCGATGATGCGCTATGCAGTTTATGCTAAACGAAATGTGCCTGGTGGGCCTGACAAAACGTGGAGGGAAGGCTTTGGCCTTCGCTGCCCGCGCGGCGTTGGGTGCGGGCCTGCTTGTTGCCATGGCGTGGCTGTTGTCGCCCGCCACGCTTCGAGCACAAACGGTAATTTATTGGGACACCAATGGCGTGACCCCCGGGGCAGGCAGCGGCACCACCGCAGCTGGCACTTGGGATCAATCCACCACCGCCAATTGGTCCACCAGCAGTTTGGGCACGAACGCGGGAACGACTTGGAATACCGCCATCGTCGCTTCCCCCACCGGAACTGGCATTGCTGATTTCTCCGCAGGCTCCAACGCCACCGGCGCGTTTACGGTCACCGTCAATGGAACGGTTACCGGCGTAGGCGGGATCACGTTTGAGGAAGGCGCCGTGACCTTGGGCGGTACCGGCACACTCACGCTCAACAACACGGGCACGATCAATGTCACCGCGCCCACGGGCACCATCTC
>Ga0265323_10000843_pt1 | contig 16343 bp, 12 predicted proteins | sample 41225metaG_FD_193580 | JGI IMG/M metagenome (GOLD analysis project Ga0265323, IMG submission 193580) | Rhizosphere microbial communities from Carex aquatilis grown in University of Washington, Seatle, WA, United States - 4-12-25 metaG | ecosystem: Host-associated > Plants > Roots > Rhizosphere...
ATAGGAAATGTTGCCAATATGTTTTCCGTCTTTAGTATGAAATAAAATTGTAGTAATAATTGCTAAAATCATTCCAAATGCAGCCCATTGATTTCCTTTTCGGGCTTTTTCAGGATGGCTCAACATTTTCAAACCGAAAATAAATAATATAGATGCTATAATATAACTAATTTCTAAAAGATAATTTCCTGTCATTTTAATTCGATAATTTGAAAAATTGAAAATTTATAAATTTTTAAAAAAAAAAAATAGTTGTTAAACTTTAAATTAATTTACTTTTTCTTTTTGAACATTTCTAACATCCGGTCCGTTACAACAAAACCACCCACAACATTTAAAGTGCCCAAAACAACGGCAATAAAACCAATGATCATTGAAATAGTAGAAATGGCATGCCCCATAACGATAATAGCACCAATTATGACGACACCATGAATAGCATTTGCCCCTGACATCAGCGGAGTATGTAGAACAGCCGGTACGTGTGATATCACTTCAATACCAAGAAATATTGAAAGGATGACAATAAATATTGGTTCTTTAAAGCTGTATATAAAAGATAGTATTTGTTCCATTAGTTAATTTTAAATAATTATTGAAAAATATTTATAATATTTTATTTGACACATTATATAGTTCTATTTTACTTTTTCTGAAATGATGGCTAATTCATTCATCAGACATTTAATTTTTTATATTTTTCATTTACAATCTGGCCTCCTTTGGTAATACAAGTTCCATTTACAATTTCATCATCAAAATTCAAATTTATTTTACCTTCTTTATCAATTATAAGTTTAAGAAAATTAATGATATTGTTTCCGAACATTTTGCTTGAATCAGAAGACATATCCGATGGATAATCGGATTTACCAATAATTAAAACCTGATTATGTTCTATTATTTTTCCACTTTCAGTCAGTTCACAATTTCCACCGCTGGATGCAGCAATATCTATTACAATTGAACCGGCTTTCATTTGTCCAATGGTATCTTTTGAAATTAATATAGGAGCCTTTTTACCCGGTATTTGGGCAGTACAAATTATTACATCGGTATTTTTTGCATGATCCTGTATTAACTGAAGTTGCTTCTTCCTGAATTCTTCAGTTTGTTCAACAGCATAACCTCCAGCTGAAGCTTCCTCCTGAGCTCCTTCAACTTCAATAAATTTTCCGCCAAGGCTTTTCACTTCCTCTTTAACTGCAGACCTCACATCGAATACTTCGACAACTGCACCTAATTTGCGGGCTATCGCAACTGCCTGCAATCCTGCCACTCCTGCGCCTAATATTAAAACTTTTGCAGGTTTTATTGTACCTGCAGCAGACATGAACATATGAAAAAACCTGGGCAAATGCAACGCTGCATCCAAAACCGCTTTATACCCCGACACTGTTGCCATTGACGAAAGAATGTCCATTGCTTGTCCACGGGTGGACCGTGGAATAAAATCAAGACTAAAACTTGTTACACCTTTCGAAGCGATTTTTTCTATAAGAGAATCATTAATTAAAGGATTCAGGCCCCCGATTAAAATCTGACCGGAATTTAAACTGCTGATGGTATCCTTGGAAGGCATGGAAACAACGACTAATATTTGAGACGAGGAAATGACCTTTTCCCTGTCAGCTATTTCTCCTCCTGAAGTTTGATAATCGTTGTCGGGCGCAAAAGCATTATGTCCTGAATTTATTTCAACCACTACTTTTAAGTTAAGTTTAACCAAAGCAGCTACATGTTCAGGCATTAACGCTACTCTTTTTTCATTTTCCGGTTCTTTTAAAATTCCAATAGTCATTCTTCAATAAAGCTTAAATTCGCCATCAAAAATATATTTTTTATTGATATCTTAAATCTGATTAATGAACTTATTAAATAAATTTAATAATATAACCATTTTGTAAAGCATTAATCAAATTTATAAAAACAATTCTTCAATGCCATTGTTATTTAAGTTATAGAGTTTAAAACAGATAAAGCTCAATAAAAAGTTTATTATCTTTGATATTTAACGAACAGTACTGAATTTATGGACACGATGTCATATCTTGGAAATGGAGAAATTAATGCTATTGAAAACCTTTATTCGCTATATCTTCAAAATCCGGGATCAGTCGATAAACAGTGGCAAAAGTTTTTTCAGGGATTTGAATTTGCAAGAAAAAACTATAGGAACGATCAGATAGGACCAGAAACGATAAACAAGGAGTTTAAAGTTTTAAACCTTATTGATGAATATCGTAAACGAGGACACTTCTTTACAAAAACAAATCCTGTAAGAACACGCAGGAAATACTTTCCCACACTCGATATCGAGAATTTCAGTTTGTCACAAAACGATCTTGATACTGTTTTTCAGGCAGGAAATGAAATAGGAATCGGGCCTGCAACACTAAAAAAAATAATCGATCACCTTCAACAAACTTATTGTCTAAGTTTCGGCGCTGAATTTACCTACATCAGGAATCCGGAACGAGTCAACTGGTTGTTAAAAAAAATGGAGGGGAGTCGAAATACTCCGGATTTTTCAAATGAACAAAAAAAGATTATTTATAACTCATTGGTTAAGGCAGCCGGATTCGAACGGTTTATCCATAACAAATTTGTCGGCCAGAAACGTTTTTCACTTGAAGGTAGCGAAACGCTCATCCCGGCTTTGCATAACGTTATTGAATATGGTTCACAGCTTGGAATTGAAGAATTTATTATTGGAATGGCCCATCGTGGCAGGTTGAATGTTTTGGGTAACATTATTGGTAAACCATATGAAAATATTTTTAAAGAATTCAATGCCAATCAATACGAAGAAAATATAGTCCTTGGAGACGTTAAATACCACCTCGGTTTTGATAATGAAATTATCACCAGTAAAGACAAACCGATAAAACTAAAAATGGCGCCGAATCCTTCTCATCTTGAAGCAGTCGGTCCCATAACACAGGGTATAGCTCATGCCCTGATAAAATATTCCTATAATAATGATTTTAATAAACTTTGCCCTATCCTGATTCATGGCGATGCTGCAATAGCAGCCCAGGGAGTAGTTTATGAAGTAATCCAATTGGCAGAACTGGATGGATACCGAACCGGCGGTACCATTCATCTGGTAATAAATAACCAGGTGGGTTTTACGACTAATTATCTCGAAGCCCGTTCCAGCATTTATTGTACCGATGTTGCTAAAGTTACAAAATCACCTGTTTTTCATATTAATGGCGATGATGTTGAGGCTGTTGTTTTGGCCGTTTTACTTGCCATGGATTATCGTCAGACATTTCATTCCGATGTTTTTATTGATATTCTGAGTTACAGGAAATTCGGGCACAACGAAGGGGACGAACCACGTTTTACCCAACCATTATTGTATAAAGCAATTGAAAAACATCCTAATCCAAGAAATATTTATGCCAAAGCACTTATTGAACAAGGAATTTACACTGATGAAAAAATTAAAATTATAGAAAAGGAGTTTGACGATTTTTTAGAAGATAAATTTAGTGAATCAAAAAAAATAGAAAAACTTGAAATAAAACAATTCCTTGGCATCTACTGGAAAGGTTTCAGATATTCAAATGATGCGGATTTTGCTTCATCTCCTGAAACAGGAGTTAGTAAAACTTTACTAATAAAAGTTGCTGAGGCAATTAATTTTCTTCCCAAAGACAAAAAATTCTTTTCCAAAACACAGAAAATCGTTGATGACAGGATAAAATTAATAAGTTCAGGAAAAATCGATTGGGCTTTAGCAGAGCAACTGGCTTATGGAACTCTAATCCTCGAAGGTCATTCTGTACGTGTGAGCGGACAGGACAGCATGCGGGGAACTTTTGCCCACCGTCATGCCGGACACGTAATTGAGGATTCCGATCAACTATTTTTTCCACTTAAACAATTAAACAACAAAAAGGCCGACTTTGTAATCTTAAATTCCCCATTATCGGAATATGGAGTACTTGGTTTTGAATACGGATATTCCATGGCAGTGCCAAATGGGCTGAATATCTGGGAGGCGCAATTCGGTGATTTTTTAAATGTTGCCCAGGTTATAATTGATCAATATATTAGTTCAGCTGAAGAAAAATGGGGTTTAATGAATGGATTGACCCTATTCCTGCCTCATGGATTCGAAGGCCAGGGCCCGGAACATTCGAGCGCCAGAATTGAACGGTTTTTAACCCTTGCTGCAAACAACAATATGCAAATTGTAAATTGTACCACACCGGCTAATTTCTTTCATGTTCTCAGACGACAGGTAAAACGTGATTTTCGTATACCGCTAATTATATTTACTCCAAAAAGTTTATTGCGCCATCCTAAAGTAATTTCCAATATCGACTATCTTCAGTATGGAAGTTTTCTTGAAATTATTGATGATAATAATGTCGATGTAAATGAGGTTCGCCGGCTTGTTCTTTGTTCAGGAAAAATATATTATGACCTGCTTGAAAAGAAAGAAGAATTTAACGCACGCGATATTGCATTAATCAGGATCGAACAACTTTATCCTTTTCCCCTGAATCAATTGGTTGAAATTTTTTCAAAATATAAAAATGCGTTGATAAAACTCTGGGTGCAGGAAGAGCCGGAAAACATGGGACCCTGGATGTATATGAATTATAAACTAAAAGAATTTAACCTTGTCCTTTTAAGCCGTCAGGTAAGTGGAAGTCCGGCAGTCGGTTTAAATGAGCTTCACCTTTTGGAACAAAAAGAGATCATTTCAAAAGTTTTCCGGCACTGCGATTGCGAACTAAAGAATAAGTATTGCGGCCTTCAATGTTCTGTTGGTAAATCGCATATTGAAATAATGAAACAGCATAAATATTTATATGATAGAGCTCAAAATTCCCAAACCCGGTGAAAGTATCAATGAGGTTGTGCTTTCTAACTGGTATGTAGAAAATGGTTCATTTGTTGAAAAAAACCAGGAAGTCGGTGAAATTGAATCCGACAAAGCAACCCTTCCACTCATTGCTCCAGAAAACGGCATCATATCTATTTTAGTTAAAAAAGGAACCACAACCGATGTTGGTACTATAGCTTGCTTAATTGATACCGAGAGTAAAAAAGTAAAGGCACAAACCCAAAAAAAGGCAGAGAACAAAAAATTGAAAGGGCAGGAAATAATTGAAATGCATGAGGATTTAAGCTCTCAACAAAGAACTAAAAATGAAAATTCAATAGATTATAATTATAAAAATATTAAGATTACTCCTCTTGCAAAAATTATAATGAAAGAAAAAGGGTTAACACTTGAAGATGTTATCGACGGATTGAAAAGAATCGGGAAAGATGAAATAAATGGCATTTTAAAAATGAATGAAAATTCCCCAAAAGTTCAGAAAGACAAAAGTGCCGGCCTGAATTCCGAAAAACTAATTGGCACTCGTGAATTGAAGCGCGTTGAAATGACCCAACTCAGAAAAAAATTAAGCAAACGGCTTGTCGCGGCGAAAAATGAAACTGCAATGCTTACCACATTTAACGAAGTTGATATGAGTGAAATTATGGCTTTACGAAACAAATATCAAAAATCATTTACAGAAAAACATGGTGTCAAGCTTGGATTTATGTCATTTTTCACTAAAGTTTCAACAATTTCATTAAATGAATTTCCGAGAGTTAATTCCATGATCGATGGTGATGATATTGTTACTCCTTCTTTTGTCGATATTGGTATTGCCATTCAAGCCGACAAAGGGCTTATGGTATCTATTCTCAGAAACACTGAAACCATGAGTATTCCGGAAATAGAAAAAAAACTGGCTCAACTGGCAGAAAAAGCAAGGGCCGGACGACTCAGTATAGAAGAAATGACCGGAGGCACTTTCACCATCACCAATGGTGGGGTATTTGGTTCATTGTTTTCGACACCTATCATTAATCCTCCGCAGGCTGCGATTTTAGGAATGCACAACATAGTTGACCGTCCTGTAGCCATTAATAAAAATGTTGAAATCAGGCCGATGATGTATGTCGCATTGTCTTACGATCATCGAATTATTGATGGGAAAGAAGCTGTGGGTTTCCTGGTTAGAATAAAAGAATTGCTCGAATCGCCGTTCAAAATGTTGCTTGAAGGGGAAAATCCTGAAAAATTATTATTGGATTTATAATTAAAGTGAATTCGAGTTTGAAAATTTAATTTTTTCAAACATAAACCAGTGAACGAATTTTAGTTTTAAAAGTGGCAATTAATATTCCTGATAATCTTAATCAAAAAGAGTTTGTTATTAATGAAACTCAGATAAGCAAGTTTGCCTTAATCTTTTTTCTTGTGGTTTTTCTTTTTTTGTATTTGTCATTCACACTCTTCTGGGGATGGAGATATTGTTTTTACGGGTTAAAAGAACTTTTGAAAGATTTAATATTTTGGATTATTCCCATTATAATTTTACATGAAGGTTTGCATGGTTTAATTTGGGCATTATTAAATCCTTCGGGTTTTAAAAGTATTAAATTTGGTTTTAACCGCGATTTGCTTTCTCCTTTCACACATTGCAATATCCCAATAAATAAATATGTTTATCTTATTGGTGGTATGTCACCTCTGTTTTTTATGGGAATTATTCCGGCCATAATTAGTTTCATAAATGGAAATTCATATTGGTATATTCTTTCCCTGTTTTGTATCTGGACTGCTGCCGGAGATATAATTTCATGTTATTATATATTAAAAGTACCCGATAATTATAAAATCCAGGACCATCCTCATAAGTTGGGATTCATTTTGGTCGAAAAATAAAAAAATTACTTTTTTTAATGCCAAGGAATTTATTTAATAAAAAAATCGAGCAATAATTTATCTTCTATGAAAGCCTGAAGATGATCGCCTGTTTTAACAGGGCCAACACCCGATGGTGTGCCTGTAAAAATATAATCGCCCGTTCTCAAAGTTATAAATCGGGAAACATAAGAAATTATCTCATCGAATTTAAATATCATATTTCTAGTTAAGCCTCTTTGAACAGTTTTCCCGTTGATATCAAGCCTGAATTGAAAATCGTCAATACTATTAAATGAACTTTTGTTAAGAAACTTTCCTATCGCAGCTGAATAATCGAAAGCTTTTGCAATTTCCCAGGGCTGACCTTTTTCAATGCATTTTCTTTGAACATCCCTGGCAGTAAAATCAATTCCTATACCAATTTCTTCAAAATAACGGTTTGCAAATTTCTGTTGTATGCTTTTTCCGAGACGGTTTATTTTTAAAATAATTTCTACTTCAAAATGAATTTCGCTTGAAAAATCGGGTATAAAAAATGGATTATTATTTCTAAGTAAAGCAGTATCGGGTTTTAGAAAAAACAGAGGTTTTTCAGGCACTGTATTGTTTAGTTCTTTTGTATGCTCGCTGTAATTCCATCCAATACAAATTATTTTCATAATTTATCAATGTATATTTTTATTTTTTTTTAATATTATTTATTCAGATATACAGCCAGTTTTTCAATCAGCAATTCTTTTACAATTGGTTTGGAAATATAATCGTCGCAACCGGCTTCCAATGATTTTTGAAAATCATCCGAAAATGCATAAGCAGTTTGTGCGATAATAGGTAAATCAGGCTTCATTTTTTTTATAAGAAATGTGGCTTCATATCCATTCATTTCAGGCATTTTTATATCCATTAATATCAAGTCGATATTTTTATGCTGACTGCAAATATTAACAGATTCTTTTCCATTTAGCGCATGGATAATTTTTGCCCCGGTAAGAGACAGTATTTCTGAAAGGAAATAAAAATTTGAAAATTCATCTTCAACAATTAATATAGTTTTATCATTCCAGTTAAAATCGTTAAAGTCATAATAATTTATTGACGGATCATGTTCTTTTTGGGAATCTGGTTGTTTATATGGAATAGTAAAATAAAATTTTGAACCTTTACCAATATCAGAATCTATCCAGATTTTACCTCCCATTAGTTCAATATATGCTTTGGATATAGCTAATCCCAGACCTGTACCCCCGTACTTTTTATTTGTTGTATAATTTGCCTGTTGAAACCTATCGAAAATTCCTGCATGGTCAGTTTTTGCTATTCCCAAACCTGTGTCGGAAACCACAAAAAGCAGGAATGGTTTTTTTTCTATTTCCACAATACTGCACCCATATTCCACAAAACCTTTTTCTGTAAATTTTAAGGCATTGCTTATAAGATTATTCAGTACCTGCTTAATTTTTACCTCATCAATAAACACAATTGAATCTTCTTCTTTAAGTTTTGATTTTACTTTTACATTTACTTTGCTATCACGGAATTTTGAAGAATTAAAAAAAGTAAATAGATCTTCTAATAAAACATTTACATCCAATTCATATTCTTTTACTGAAACCTGGCCGGCTTCAATTTTTGAAATATCAATAATATCATTTATGATTGAAAGCAAATGCCTGCCGTTTATATTTATAATTTCAGCATATTTTGTTCTTTTTTCCAGGGGGAGATCAGGGTCACTTAACAAATCGGCAAAACCGATTATTCCATTCATTGGTGTCCTGATTTCATGGGACATATTAGCCAGGAATGCCGACTTCAGGCGATCACTTTCCTCTGCTTTTTCCAATGCTTTCTCTAATTTCTGTTGATATTGCCTTATTTCGCTAATGTCGCGCGATATCCCCAAAACCTCAATTACTTCATCTTCGTCATTTAAAATTAGTTTGGATAATATCTCAACCGGTTTTACCGATCCATTCTTACAAGGTTGTTCGACCTGATAAACCTGAACTAATTGTGACTGGTCCCCACTATTATATAATTTTATTCTTTGCAGCATCCTTTCTATTAAATGATCGCCGTATATAGGCAATACTGCATCCTGAGGCGAACCTGCCATTGCTTCCTCAATAGTAAATCCCCGATGTTTTGTCACAGATGGGCTTATATATGAAAATTTCATTTTTTTTATATCGAATGTCCAGATTACATCTTCGGAATTTTCTGCCAAAAGACGGTAACGCTTTTCGCTTTCAACAAGGGCTTGTTCTATCTTAAAACGATCTTCTATATTTCGGGAAATAATAACCACTTTACTTATTTTCCTACCTTTATCTTTAAACGGTGAGATAATGGTTTCGAAGAAACCACCTTCACCTTTATCTATAATGACTTCTTTTTTTCCGGAAGATAAAACCCGATCAACAGCTTCCTTTCTGGATTTGGCAATTCCGGGAGGGAAAAAATTATAAATAAGTTTGCCAATAATATTTTCTTTAAAAAGCCCTAACTGTTTTAATAGACTTTCATTACAATCCAAAACATTGCCACTGGGGTCTAATAAAATTATTAAATCATTCGCAGCATCTAAAATAGCCCTTGCAGATGTTTCCTCTTCTTTATTCCGTTCCAAAGTGTTATAATAATTTATTTTTTATTAGTAAAAAAGGGGAAAAAATTATTTTCTACTTTCCAGAATAAGTCTTTCAATTTCTTCTTTCTGGTAGTCAAATCGAAATTCCGACATTTTCATTTTTGTGATATCATCTAAAAAAGTGGCAAAATATCCTTTCTTGGTACTAAAGGCTGAAATTGAGAACCATTTTTGATGATTCTCGGAAAAATAAGAAAACCTTGCCCTCGAATTGTCCAACCCAATATGGCCAAGAACCCCAATCCAGTTAAATGATGAACTCTCTATTTGTGGAAAAACTTCAGTGACTCTTCGTCCTATTAATTTATCTTTTATTTTTCCGGTCAAAAATTCGAAAGCCTCATTAACTGTTACATATTCAAAATCGACAGGAATTCCCAAATCATCAGTTATTACTTTATGTAATGCGTAACCTCCCAAAAAATCTGATAAAAAATTGCTATTATTATCTTTTATTTCCTCACCTTGGAACTGATATGTTTCCGCACCATTTTCCATTTGAAAGAGATTGTCTGAAACTATTCTCTAATCAATTTACGAGAAAATTACAACATTTTTATTAATTTATTAATAAGTCAAATATAAAAACTCATTTTTAAATGAAATATATCATATTCTATATTAATGAAGAACAAATTCCAATTAATAATTTTTGGAAACTTTTCAGGTTGTTTAGACTATAAGCTGTTAGGAATTAGAATGTAAAAATTATTTCCAAAAATAATTTTTATTAATCCGAAAAAATTGTTTAAAAAAGATTCCTAATGATTAATAGTCTTCAACCTGTAAACCTGATTTATTAAAAATCAATAAAGCTTATCGCCTATTGCAACTTTTAACATATAAGTACTTACAACATAATCGATCTGTGCTTTTAAAAGATATAACCTACTTTCCGAAACCGAGGTTGCCGCATCGAGCATATCGAGGTTTGTAATTACTCCCGATTTATAACTGATCTCAGCGAGAGATAATGCCTTTTGAGCCTGCGATAGCTGAAGCCTGAACTGGTTTATTTTTTTTTCGGAGGCTGATACGTTAGCCTGTGATTGAACCACCTCGTTGGTAATGTTTCTCCGAATTACCTCTGTTTCATAATTTGTAAATTGAATATTAGATTTTGCAAGAAGTAAATTGTTCTTAGTTCTTGTTCCATTAAATAAAGGAATTTTAATTCCTATACCGGCATCGAAGTTGGCAGTAAGTTTATTCAAATCCGGAAAATATCCATTCTTATAACCCCCTGAAGCATATATTCCCAAAACCGGGTTATAATTAGATTTAGTAAGTTGATAAACAAGATCGGAAAGTTTTTCTTTTTGTTTGGCAATTTTTATTTCATTCCGGTTATTTAAAGCATATGAAATAAGAGAATCAGCATTCAATACAGGTAAATTCGTTTCAAGTTCTTTCTTAACAATAACAGAAGTTGACACTGGTTGTCCCAATAAAGTATTTATAACAGAAACCGTAGAAATGCGTGCAGTTTCAATATCAATTTTCTGACTTTCAATTCCGGAAATCTTGACCTGCGTTGTAAGTATTTCGTACTCAGTAGCCGATCCTGTTTCTTTCTTTTTCGTGACAAAATCAAGATGCTCATTAAGAATTTGTAATTGCTCGTTCTTTATAATTATTGCATCCTGGAGAAAAACCAAAGAATAAAATGTTCTGGTGGCCAATAAAGACATTTCTTGTTTCAGTTGTTCAATCGACTGCTGGGTAAGATTTTTATTTTCATTCTGAAAATCTACATCCTTTTTAGTCCTTCCAAAATCATAAAGAGTTTGACTGTAATTGAGGTTTGAATTATAATTATTAGCCGGAGCCATTTGAAAGCTTCCAAAATGCTCTATGGTTATAGAAGGCACCGGACCGATTCTTGTATATGATCCTGTTACGTCGATATAGGGTAAATAACCGGCTTTTGCCATGCCAATTTTAGCATCGGCAGCATTAAGGGCTTCTGCAGTCTCTTTTATCGAAGGATGATTTTGAATAACATTTGAAATTAACTGGTTTAAGGTTAATGTATCTGTTATTGTCGATTGAGAAAAAGTTGTAGTGACAAATACAAACAAAAGGATACCAACAATTGCATTTTTTTTCAAAAGAGATGGAAAAAAAATAAAACTCTTGATAAATATTTCATTACAAAATAAATTCACTTTTTCCTTTTTTTGAATGGCACAAGCCGATATATTAAATAATTCTTTATTCATGTTTTATTGGTTTAATATTTTGATTTCTTTTCCTGGTATGAAGCCACAGAATTGGAATAATGCCAATTAAAGTAATGAATGCAGCAATCATAAAATCATCGTCGATTCCCTGGATAAAAGCTTCTTTATTCAATTGTGAAGCAACAACAATCTGGCTTTGTTTTGTTGCAACCGCCATTGAGCTTCCAGCCATATGCTGGATATGGTATGTCATATTTGTAACCACATTACTGAAAGCAGGTGAACCCTGAACAACTGACTGTCCAAACATTTGAGAATGATAACTAACTCTAAGGGAAAGAATAGTAGCTAAAACGGCAACACCAAAACTTCCTCCCAGTTGTCGGATTACATTAAAAATACCTGAAGCCTGTGCCATTTTTTCGCGAGGTACTTCGGATAATGACGCAGCGCTTAACGGAGTAAACAGGATACCCATAGCAAATCCCCTGATATAAAGTGCCAACATAATATAACTATGCTCTGAAAGAAAGGACAACAATGTATTAAGATAGAAAGACAATGTCAATAATAATACTCCCAAAATTATAGGTATTTTCGGGTTAATTTTATCACCGAACAAACCGGAAATCGGGGCCATAATTCCCTGTATAATTCCTACAGGAAGAAAAACTGCACCTGATTGAATTGCAGTATAGCCTAATGAATTCTGTAAATAAAGCGGTAAAAGAAATGTACTTCCAAACATACCTACACTAAAGATGAACATAATAATATTGGCAATACCAAAATTATGATTGTTCAGCAACCGTAAATCTATCAGGGGTCCTTCTATTGTCAATTCAGTTGTAATAAAAACAGCCAATGCAATAGCAGAAATTCCAAAACATAATAATACATAGGGCGCTGTCCAGCCGGCAGCATTCGTAACAGCATTTCCTTCCGTAAGCGCATAAAGAATTAAAGGGAAAAATGTACTTGCAGAAAGAAACCCGATTATATCGAAATTTTTGACATTTTTATTGACATATTCCCTCTGAATAATAATTGTGGCAAAAAGACCCATAATACCAACAGGTACATTAACATCGAAAATTAACTGCCAGTTAAAATTATCAACAAGGAACCCTCCGATAAGAGGACCAAAAGAAACTGATGCAGCTGCAGCGATTGACCAAAAACCCAATGCCAATCCTCTTTGCCGTGTTGGAAATTCACGGGTAATAATTGCCATGCCTATAGGTTGAATTGCTCCCGCTCCAAAACCCTGGATAACCCTGGAGAAAATCAGCATATTTTCGTTTGTAGACATCCCGCATAAGAAGGAACCAAAAGTAAATAAAAGCAATCCAAAAAAATACATGCGCTTAAAACCAAAACGGTCTGCCAACCAGCCTGCAGTAGGCAACATAACAGCCATAGCAAGCATATAGGCAGTAAGAACCCATTCTATTTTATCGATACCAACGCCAAATGAAGCCATTATTTTCGGTAACCCGACATTTACAATGGTGGCATCGAGGACGGCCATAAAGGTACCAATCATCACATTCGCCAATATCCACCATTTGTAATTTGAACTTTGAGGATGAAACGCCGAGTTCCTGCCACGAATATAATTCCTGATACGATGCGATGGAGAAGCTTTCCTCATGTTTAATCTTTAACAATTCTGACAACAACCGACATACCAGTTAAAATTTTAAAATCGGAAAGGCTTTCATTGTTCCTGGTTCCATCTATAGAAATTTTCAGCGGAACACGCTGAGTTATTTTAGTGAAATTTCCTGAGGCATTATTGGGTGGAATAAGTGAAAATTGTGAAGCTGTGTTTGATCCAATAGAAAATATTTTCCCTGTAAACTTAATTCCTGAAAAAGCATCGATGGTATAAATTGCTTTTTGATTAAGGTGAACATTTGATAACTTGGTTTCTTCGAGATATACGGTTACCCATAGTTTATTATTGTTTGTTATCGTGAAAATGGGCTGTCCGGGTTGTACAACATCACCGGGAAGAAGCCATCGTTTTGCAACAATACCGGCAAATGGCACATAAAGACGTGTATTGTTTAATTGGGTGGATAAAACTCCAATCTGTGCCTTAGCATTTTCTATAGTAGCCAATGCAGTTCCTATCTGGGCTTTTGAAACTTCAAGCTGGGTTTTTGATTCATTTAGTTGTGCATTTGCCGATTCAAGAGTTTTTTTGGCATGATCGAATTGTTCTTTGGGAATAACATCGCCTGCAAATTGAGTTTTAGCCCTTAAAAAATCCTCCTGTGCTTTTTCATAATTTACTTCCTGCACTTTAATTCCTTCCTGATCATATTTAAATCTTGCTTCAGCCTGGACCTGAGAAGCCAAAGCCTGATCCGTTGCAGCTATAGCCTGCCTTTTTTGTGCCAATAAATCTGCACTATCCAGCTCGGCAAGCAACATATCTTTTTTTACTGAATCACCTTCATCTGCATAAATATGTGAAATACGTCCCAGAATTTTGCTGCAAATTGAAACATTATCCGAATCGACATGAGCATCATCGGTATAAATATATTTTGCATAATCTTTGTACCAGAAAAATCCTATAACAAAAACTACTATAATAATCGCAAATAAAGGAATATATCTCTTTATTATATTACCCTTTTCAGTTGCCGGTTTCAAATTGTTCTCCATAATTTATTTTATTTTCTGATTAATTTACATAATTGCTATTTTCCTTATATTTTACTAAAAAAATTAAATAATTAATACATTTTCCTGTCTTGTCCTTCAACCTTTTATTTATGAAACTTAAGGCTCTTAATAAATAATTCAGTAAATAAATTTGTCTTTTTAACAAATAGCTCAAATTCTTCCTCATTTAGATACAATATTTCCTTATTGCTGAGAATCATATTTCTAAGGCCTCTCAAAATCTCAAGATATAATGAAGCCATTTCGGCGGCATTTTTAAAATTAAAGTGCCCTTTTTTCTTTCCGTTAATAAAAATACTTTTTATAATTTTTGTTTCTTTTTCTTTGAAGATAATCCATATATCATTTAGTAAAGGCTTAATATTCCTGAATTCATCATACCTTAACCGTCCAAGGTTTAAGAGCGACCTGAAATAATTGACCCTGATGCGAACATATTCCCTTAACTTATCGGCAGGATCATCCAATAAATGCATTCGTTCATTGACAACACAGATAAATTCACTCTGTTCCTTTTCTATAACAGCTTTATAAAGATATTCTTTATCAGGAAAATAATAATATAATATGCCCTTGGACATACCCAGATCGTCAGCAATTTCTCTCATTGCTGTTTTTTCAAAACCATATAAGCCGAATCTTTTTTGAGCCCTTTCTATGATCTGCGATATTTTCTCTAAATTCTCCCCTTTGTGTGTGATATAAACCATAATAATTTACCAAAAGTCAAAATTATATAACAAACATTTTGACTTTTTTGTTTAAGGGGTCAAAAATAATATTTATTATTTTAAAGAAAGAAATAATTGCTTATGAGTTTAAAATAAATAAAAGTTATTTCCTCTATTTAATTTTTGAATTCATCATGCTTGGTTTTCCTTCAAGCTGGGCAGCAGCATCCACGCTGAATGCCCCTTGTGTAACAATTTCTTCACCTTCGTTAAGCCCGTCAAGTACAACATAACTATTGCCCAGCATAGGGCCTAGTCCTATTTCGCGAATTTTGAACACGGGTTCATCTGTACCTTTCTGTTTCACATAAACAATGGAACGTTTGCCGGTCCATAAAACTGCTGAGCGTGGAATTATTATATTTTTATTATATTGTTCAAGATTAGCATTAACGATCCCGGTTGCAAACATTTCAGGTTTCAACCTGCCAGATTCATTGCTTATTTCAACTCTCACTTTAGCAACACGGGTTACAGGATCAAGCGCAGGATCGATAAATGTGATATTCCCTTTAAAATTTACCCCGGGAAGTGCCTGAACAGTAAAATTCATTTTATCGCCTACGTTCAGGAAGGGAAGGTCGCTTTCGTAAGCATCAAACATCACCCAAATATGAGAAAGATCTGCAATGTCATAAAGTATGGTTCCTTCACCCACATGATCACCATTATTTACCCTTCGTGCAGTTACAATTCCACTTGTATTCGATAACACTTCAAAGTTGTTTTGCACTTTTCCTGAATTTTCTATAATGGCAATTTGGTCTTCAGATATCATCCACTGATGAAGTTTTTCTTTTGCAGCTTCGTAAATTTCAGGCTGGGATAGTTTCATCTTTGCAGATTCGAGCAGTTCCTGTTGTGCGGTAATCAGCTCTGGTGAATAAATTATTACGAGGGTCTGTCCCTTATGAACCTGTTCTCCTGTAAAGTTTACAATTAATTTCTCTATTCGTCCGGGAATATGTGCAACCTGACTTTGCAACAAACGTTCATCTGCCTGAATTTTTCCATAAAGACGTATTTCCTTTATAGGCTTTTGACCTGAAACTACTGATGTTTCCATGTTCGCAAGTGCTATAGCTTCTTTAGTCAAATGTATTGCATCCGGGTCCATAGTTCCTGTATAATCCGGATTGAGTGGAATTAATTCCATGCCGCATATTGGGCATTTACCAGGTGCAGGCATATGTATCAGCGGATGCATGGCACATGTCCAGATAGTAATTTTGCTGTTTTGTGCAGTTTGTTCCTGTTTAACCTCCGTTTTGTGTGATGAATGAAAGAACAACCAACCTAGAAAAAGACCTGAAATAAACAACATGCTCCAAATCACATATTTATTTTTT
>Ga0265323_10000845_pt1 | contig 16324 bp, 13 predicted proteins | sample 41225metaG_FD_193580 | JGI IMG/M metagenome (GOLD analysis project Ga0265323, IMG submission 193580) | Rhizosphere microbial communities from Carex aquatilis grown in University of Washington, Seatle, WA, United States - 4-12-25 metaG | ecosystem: Host-associated > Plants > Roots > Rhizosphere...
GGCGTCGGCACGGTTGTCGAGGTGGAAACCGCTCTTCGGCTTTTCCGGGCCGTGACAGCGAAAGCAATTTTGCTCGAAGATGGGCCGCACGTCGCGGTCGAAAAGGATTGAATTCGTGTCGGATGCGGGGCTGATGGAATTGGTTTCGGCGGCGGTAGCGGCGGATGTGGCCGCCAAAGCAAATGCCGCAACGAAGCTTTTCCCGCAAATTCGTCTGTTGGCTCCCGGGTTCACGTTGGTTTTGGACGGATATTTTAATACAGAAAGATCGGGTTGACATCGGAACCGTGAACGGCGGTATGGCAGCCGGCGGACCAGCAGGTGCCGATTTGCAGGTAGGTGGAATGCGGAGACTTGCCGATGAAAATTTCACCGGGCGGTACGCCGGGACCCCGCACCTGCGAATGGCAGCGAAAGCAAAGGTTGTTATCGGCCTGGTTAAGCATCATGCGGTTGATCGAGCCGTGCGGATTGTGGCAGGCTGTGCAGCCTTCGCGCAGGGCGGGGTGTTCAAAGACAAACGGTCGCGTCTGCTCACGGTGGCATTGGGCGCAGGCTTCGTTGAGCTGCGCCATGGCCAGTCCCCCTTCCGGCTTGAGGATGTCTTCGCCATGCGGGTCGTGGCATTGGACACAGTTCATGTGGCCTTCGATGACGGGATGATGAGCGGGCAATTGAAATTCCGCGTGCGTCTTGAGGTGGCAGCGAAAGCAGGCGTCCGGAGTCTGGCCCGGGTTGATGATGAATTTGCCGATGCCGCCGCCGGCCTCAACGTGTTTGCTGCCCGGACCATGGCAGGATTCACAACCGGGGCCGTCCTTCAGGCCGGCGTTTTCCAGGTATAGATGGGCGTGCGGGCTGGCTTCGAATTTGCGGGTGATGTTGGTGTGGCACTCGAAGCAGACAGGGTTGCCCACGAAGTGCGCGCCGGGAATTTCAAGCGGCGCGACCACCGCCACCGGCATGGTGGAGCACGAATTCAAAAAAAACACCACGCCGCTTCCCGCGCCCAAAGCCAGCGCTGCGGTCCATGTTTGTTTCCGCTTCAATGGTTCTGATCGCCGTTGGCATCCGGCGCGTTGGTTGCGGCGGCGGCCTTGATAAGTTCGGCGACAATCTGGTCGGAAAGGTCGCCGCTCGTTGGGAAAACCATCTGCAAATGGCCGGCGGCGTCGATGATGAGCGTGCGGAAATCGTGGTTGAAGGTGCCGGCATCGTATTGATAGCTGACGTTGGCCTGCCGGGCAAGTTGGCCGATCTTGTCCGCCGGGCCGGTGAGAAAACTCCAATGCTTCGGGTCGTATTGATAGCTATCGCCGTAGGCTTTCAACATCGGCGGCGAGTCGAATTCCGTGTCGAAGGAGACGGAAAGCAGATGCCAATTGGCGGGGGCTCCGGGCAGCGATTCAAGTTTTTGCTGTGCTTCCTGGAAATTTTTCGAGAGGCGCGGGCAATATTCGGGGATGGGGCAGCGGGTGTAAAAAAAGGTGATGGCCAGCGCCTGCCCGCGAAAATCGTTCAAGCTTACCGCCCGGCCCATTTCGTTGGTGAACTTGTAATCCAGCAACGAATGATTTGGCTGGACGGCTGGTGAACTGGCCGGAGTTGGAGCGGGCGGGAACGAAACTATTCCGATTTTGGCAATGTGTTCCACCCAGCTTTCCGATCCTGTGACCTGAAGCCGGAATGAAATTTCATCGCCCCGGCGCAAACCAGCCAGTTCTTCCGGGTCTTTCACCTTGAACGGCATGGTCATGGCAGCCATGTAATTGGAAATGGTTTCGTGCCGGATGACCACCATCCAGGCGTCCGGCTTGAGTTCCATCACCGTTCCTCTTGCCATGAACGACTGCGGGTTCGTCGCCTCCCCGCTGGATAAGGTCAGGGACCCGGCGGATTTCGCACCGCACGCAATCAGCATCAACAAAGCGCACGGCAATATGCTGACAAATGGCGCCCGCAACCTCATTTTTGTGGTCATGATTGTCTCTTTCGGTCCGGTGATTCCAGAGTTTTTTCATGAATAATCATGGATTCGGCAGACGTCCCACCCGGTAAAATCCAGGGTTGAATGTCGCGTTGAGGTCCGTGAAATTGATCGAGCCGCTTCCCGCCTTATTGGAGACGAGGGTGGCCCAATTGGGCGCGGTCAAGTTGGTGGCTCGTTGAACGATATAACTCAGCCCGGCATCTGCCGTGTAGGTGAACCTGAATTTTCCGGGCGGCACCAGCTGCGGCGCACTGAGCAGCACCATCACCGGCATGACGACGCTGATCGAGACTTGGTTGGTGGCGGTGGCACCGCTGTTATCCGACGCGATGGCAAAAAGGGTGTAGCTGCCCGCGGCCAGATTGTTGGTGACGCCGAAGAAGGGGGCGATGGCCTTGTTGGTCACCACGTTTGCGCCCACGCGGAATTGCACATTGGTGACCGTGCCGTCACTGTCCGAAGCCGAGGCTTGAATCGTGACGTTGGCGGGAGCGGCGAAGACCGTGCCGGACGGGGGATTGGTGATGGTGACGGTCGGCGGTAAATTCGCGGCGGCGACAATCACTGCGCCGGTCATGCCGAGGGAAAAATGCACCGAGCAATAATATGCAAAAGTGCCTGCGGAATTGAACGTGTTGGTAAATTTGGAGTTGATAGGGAGCACGGTCGAATTCCACTTTCCACTCGGAGACCCATTTGTGCCGCTGGTGGAAGAGTGATTGCCGGCGGCCCAAGTCCATATCACCTGGTCGTTGACATTGATGTTGGTTACGACGGGGGCGAAGTGATCTCCACCACTTCCAACGGTTACATTGGCAACCGCGGCGAATCCGGTCGTCGAGGAACCGAAGGCCGCCAGACATGTGCTCAAGAGCACCATTTTAAATAAGAATCGAATCACATTCATAATATCTGTTCTATCGAATTGGTTCATTAATGCCCGGTCAAACAGCCGCCGCAGGTGAGATCACGCCAGCGTTGACCATCAGAATCGTTTTGAGTGAAAATTCCACTCCCATTTGACATGAGATGGTCCAGAGTGACATTTGTTCCCGATGATTTTTTGCGGGAACAATTGACGTTCTGCGGACTCTTAACTTCAATGTTGCGATATGGCTGAGGGCATGGACTTTGAAAGTCTGGTGGCTTGCTATTACGAGCCGCTGTATCAATTCGCCCTCAGCCTTGCCCGTGATGAATCGGATGCTTGTGACCTCACACAACAAACTTTTTGCATTTGGGCGGCCAAAGGCCACCAGTTGCGCGACGCATCCAAAGTGAAAACCTGGCTGTTCACCACCCTCCACCGCGAGTTTCTCGGCGCACGGCGAAGGCAAACCCGCTTTCCGCACATCGAACTGGAATTCGCGGCGGCGGAACTTCCCGTCGTGCCGCCGCCCACCGTCAACCGGCTGGACGCCGGGCAGGTGCTCGATTCGCTGGCGCGCCTGGATGAAATTTATCAGGCGCCCGTCGCGTTGTTTTACCTGCAGGACTGTTCCTACAACGAGATCGCCGAAATCCTCGACGTGCCGCTCGGCACGGTCAAATCGCGCCTCACCCGCGGTCTCAACCGGCTCCACCAACTGTTGACGGGAGACACCGCCAGCGCCCAACCATCGCCACCTCAATCATGAACCGCGACGAAGCAAAAACCATTTTGCTGCTTTACCGCCCCGGAACGGCAGATGCGGGCGACCCGGAAATTGCCGCGGCGCTGGCACTGGCAAAACAGGACCCGGAACTCACGCGCTGGCTCGTGGAGCATTGTGCGCGGCAGGAGGCGGTGCGGGCCGGGTTCCGGAAAATCACCGCTCCCGCCGGATTGAAGGAACAAATCATTTCCGAACAGGCGGCACACGAAAAGAGGCTTTTCTGGCGGCGCCGTGCCGTCCTGGCGGCGGCAGCGGTCATGATGGCACTGGTGGCCTTGGCGTCGTTCTGGCTTCAACCCCGCAGGAATGACAATGCGTTTGCCATTCTACGGAGCCGGATGGTGGGCGTCGCGTTGCGTGGCTATGTGATGGACCTGGTGACCAACAACCTGTCGCAAATCCAGGCGTACTTCGCGCGAAACCAGTCGCCGGCGAATTATGTCCTGCCTGCGCCTCTGGCAAAAACCGCCGTGACCGGTTGCGCCATTGAAAGCTGGCAGGGCGCGAAAGTTTCGATGATTTGCTTCCGCACCGGCAAGCCGCTTCCGCCGGGACAGCAAAGCGATCTTTGGCTGTTCGTCATTGACCGTTTAGCGGTAAAGAATGCACCGCCGATGGGTACACGCCAGTTTGTCCAAGTCAACAAACTCATGACTGTGACCTGGACGCAAGGGGACAAGCTGTATGTGCTGGGAACGGAAGCGGACGAACAAATCCTGCGGCAATACTTGTGAGCACAGCCGGTCGTCAGTTGTGATCCACGCTCATGTGATCAAGAACCCACTCGAGGTCGCCATTCCCGTTGGCAGGGACGGGGATGGGGAGGTTTGCGGCGTCCGGCAGAGGCGGACGGAAGGTGGTGGACTGCGTCCAGCGATGCACCGAACTGTGTCCATCGGCAAACGAAAACGCGGCGCTGCCGTTGTGATAGGAAGCGGGCAGGTCATGCCATTCCGGGTAATAGTCACGTTCGAGAAAATAGCCGTCGTTGATGCTGTCCGGATGCTCGTCGAGAAACACAAAAATTTCAGTGGGCTGCGGAATTTGCGTGATTTTAAAAAATTGGACGTAATCGGGATTGTTGACGTTGAAGCCATTGGTGGAAAAGTCGCCGGCGTTGCCAACCATCGCGTTCATTGAATAACTGCGGATGCGCCCGTCCCAGCCGGCGGCGCTTTGGGCTCCGCTGACGATGTGGTCGGACGGACAACGGTAAATGGCCGTCGCCTGACTGACAAAAGAGCCGAGACTCGCCTCGGTGAGGGTGGCGGTGTTGGTATTGTCCGAACTCAAATCCCAAGTCATGACATTGTTGACCCAGTTGAGCGGGGTGCGAAACGATGACCCGGCCATGCCAAGGTTGTACGGCAGCCGGCTTTCGAAATCGTCCGCGTAGAGTTGCCAACCCAGGGTGAGCTGCTTGGTGTTGTTCAAACACAGGATCGCTTGCGCCCGCCCTTTTGCCTGGGACAATGCCGGCAACAGGATCGCCGACAGGATGGCGATAATGGCAATCACCACCAGCAATTCAATCAGGGTAAACCCCTTCCCTCTCGCTCCGCCGACGAGCGCGGAAGTTCGTAAAACGGGCAAAATGCTCATGGGACAAATTCGCCGCATCCACCTTGCGAATATCTAATCAAGATTATTACGCCATCTTTTATGATATGTCAAAGCCCAAAATGGCTGAATTCAGGCATTGCGGGGAATACGAGGCTCTTTTGTCGGGAATTCCTGTTCGATTCGATATGCTACGCCCCAAGCCGGGAGACAAAATCGAATTGAAGCTTGCGGATGGCAGTTGCCGTCAACAATAAAAATGTTCAGCGCAAGGCACCACCAGAAAACAGCAAGCTGCGACAGCAGAGTTTTCCGGCATCGGATGATGAATTTTTTTGACCGCCGTGCTTAATAAGAGTCATAAAAACCAGCGAAGTATTCAGAGGGCAAAGCTCTAAATGCCTGATTGAAAACGAGTAAAGAAGATGATATGGCATTGGCATTGGGGTTGCGTTGAGGGCTTGCATGGGAGGTTTTATCCGAGCATTTTTGTTTTGCTTCGAGGCATTTGGTGGAAAGACAGCAACACCGCCAAAGGCGGCGGCAACCCGGGATATGCGGTTCGATGCCATTCGTGGTCTGTTGTTGATCTCAATGGCTACGATGCATGTTCCCACACCGGTTTCACATTTTCTGAATGAGCCTTTGGGCTTCATGAGTGATGCCGAAGGTTTCATTTTCCTAAGCGCCTGCTTGGCCGGTCTGGCCTATGGCAAAGCTTATATGCAGACGGATTGGTCGGCGATGTCCCGCCGGGTTTGGCATCGTGCCAGACAAATCTATTTTATTCATCTGGCGGTGGTCTTGCCGGTGGTATTGATTGCCTGGGCGATTGCCGGCCGAATAACTCCGCTGGCCAATCAATTTCATGATTTTCTCATTCATCCCTGGGGAAGTCTGGTGTTGATTCCCTTTTTGCTCCACCAACCGCCGCTTTTCGACATTCTGCCGCTTTACATCATTCTGTTACGCGTGACGCCATTGTTACTTGCGTTTACCCGTCGGCATGGCTGGGGAATTGTGCTGGCGGTTTCGGTCTTCGGCTGGATCGCCGCGCAATTAAAACTGGACACGCGCTTTATCAGCAACCCGTCGGGGTTGCTCCCCTTGCGCTGGGGCTCGTTTCATTTATTGGCTTGGCAACTGGTCTGGGTCGGCGGCGTGGCCCTCGGAGAATCCACATTGCGCCGATCGGTTCTCTCCAGTAAATGGCGGTTTGGCTTGGCGGCGATTTCAGTACCCATCGTACTGGCGGGTTTTCTCGCGCGGCACGGATTTTTGTCGATCAACCCTGATTGCTTCCTATGGATTGACAAGTGGACGCTCGGGCCGTTGCGGCTGCTTAACTTCGCGGGCTGGGTTGCTCTTTTGCTGGCTTGGAATCCGCGCGTGCCGGCGCATCTGCTGGCGCCCGTCGCACTTTTGGGACGGCATTCATTGGCCGTGTTTGCCTTCCATTTGCCATTGGTTGTTGCGGCCTCGACCATCGTACAATTGGTTCCACTGTCAAATGTCTCGCAAATCGGGGTCAGCCTTTCGGTGATCGCCGCCCTGTTCCTTTGGGCGATGTGGCTGGAATATACTCCCCGCCCGCCCGCTCCGGTGGTGGCGCCCTTTGTTCCGTCGCGCCGGTTGCCCCTCAGAACCCGCATCCGATCGGCGGAATTATTTCCAGAGGTTCCGGTCAGGCCCTGGACTTCGAGAATTCGCTCAAACGCGCGGACTGCTCACGCGTGACCGGCAAAACAAACTTTGCAGGGGCTTTGAAGTACGACTACCCGGAGCGGTTTCCGTTCCGCTTCGTTTATGTTTTCTTTTTCCGAACCCCGGTTCGACTTCGGCGCAAAACCGGGTGTTCAGCCGCTGAATGTCAGGAAATGTCCTGACGCAAAAAATACCTCTTCCCCGACTGTTCGAGCGGAGAGCTTGTGAACTACTATCACCGCGATCTATGGAACAAACAAGCATCCGAGAGAGGATCAGACCTTCAGGGGAAGTGGATCGAGCTTACAAGATTTGGGAAGCAACCGGGTTCCCGAAATGGGGTGATGTGGAACAATGGCTCAAAGCCAAGGAAGAACGTCTGCCGCAAAAAGGGAAGGTGGAAACAAGCCGGCAGGGGCCTTCACCCCTGAACCGGCGAGGATGACTTTGAAATCCAGCCAAGGACGTGGGTCATCAGTCACGGGTCAGTTCAGGACCGCGGCTGATGACGACATCATAACCAGTGCGTCGCTAAGCAGTCGCTGTCATTCGTTATCCTGCCACTAACCGCCTTTCACAAAAAGGCAACGACTAGGGGTTCGTTGCCTTTGACTATTTGGGGCGCTATTTCGTCAGTTTCTCGAACGGGTCATAGCCCATATACGCGACAATACGAGCGTGATAGGGAGCGGTTGGAAACAACCTGTCGCATTCCCAAAGACTCAAAGAGAACCGCGTAGATTATTGGAATCTGCCGGCTTTGACCTTGTTATTGAAGGTGCTTTGGGAGCGGACGCAAAGCATTTCGACCGGGTCATTCTACATACATTTCCCGAGGCTTCAAAAAAAGCTCAGGAAATTTGGGTGCCAACACCATCGGACGAGCCCAATAAACAACTTGTGGAACCTCCGCACAACCTCACTCGCAACAAGTGTTCGCAGGCCAGTACGTGTGATCACGCCTTTGGGAGGCGGTCGGTGGCGGGATTAAATATCGGAGCGGACCGGGACACGTGGTGCATCCGGTGGGAGAGAACGGCCAGCCCTTCGGCCAGGTCTTCCTTCTGCGTCACCACCTCGCCGGGCACCTGTAGTTTCACCGGCGTAAAATTCCAGATGCCCCGGATGCCGGCGGCGATCATTCGTTCGGCGGTCGGCTGCGCGAATTCGGCGGGGACGGTCAGCACCCCCAGCAGGACGTGGCCGCGGCGGACAAAGCCGGCCAGATGTTCCACGGATTGCACCTTGCAGCCATGCACCCACGTGCCGATTTTTTTTGGGTCACTGTCAAAGGCGGCGACGATTTGCAGGCCGAAATTGTCGAAGCCGCGATAGCCGAGCAATGCGGCGCCGAGGTTGCCCGCGCCCACCAGGACCGCCTTGGTCTGGTTGTCCCAGCCGAGAAAGCGTTCAATGGCGGCAATCAGTTCGCTCACCCGGAAACCAATGCGCGGAGTGCCGATGATGCCGGTGATGGCCAGGTCTTTGCGCACGATGACCGGTTCAAGGTTGTGTACGCTGGCCAGCACGGTGCCGGAAACGTGCTCGTATCCCTCCGCCTGCAACACGCGAAGCAGTTGCAGATACGAGGGCAGGCGTTTGACGCAGGACAAGCCGGCCTTGCGCGTGCTGTCCGCGTCGGCGGATACGGGTTTCAAGATTTTTCCGCCGACGTCCGGCGGCAGGCCGGCGCCGGCCACCGTCCGTGAAATGGCGGACGATGGCCGGACGCGGCGGGTTTTCGAATCAGTCTTTTCCTTCATAGGCACGCAGGAACAGGTCCTTGATCTCCGATATCAGCGGATACCGGGGATTCGCGCCCGTGCATTGGTCGTCGAAGGCGTTGGCGGCCAGCGTGTCGAGCTGGGCGTGGAATTCCTTCTCGGCAACTCCCGCCTCCCGGATCGAACCGGGCAGGCCGATGGCCTTTTTCAACTTGTTGATCTCCGCGACCAACCGGTCAACCTTTTCATCGGGCGTGTTGCCACCCAATCCCAGATGATCCGCAATGCGCGCGTACCGGGCCTTCGCCGTCGGATAGGTGTATTGCGGGAAGCTGGTTTGTTTGAATGGCACGTCCGTAGCATTATAGCGGATGACGGTGTTGATCAAGAGCGCGTTTGCCAGACCGTGCGGCAGATGAAACGCCGCGCCGAGCTTGTGCGCCATGGAATGGCAGATGCCCAGAAAGGCGTTGGCGAACGCCATGCCGGCCATCGTCCCGGCGTGATGCACCTTCTCCCGCGCGCGCGGATCCGCCGCGCCGTTGCGGTAGGCATCCGGCAGATATTTGAACAACAGGCGGATGGATTCCAGCGCCATGGCGTTGGTGTATTCCGTGGACAACACCGACACCATCGCCTCGATGGCGTGCGTCAGTGCGTCAATGCCTGAATGCGCAGTCAGTTTCGGCGGCATGTTCATGACCAGCTCCGAGTCAATGATCGCCATGTTGGGTGTCAACTCGTAGTCCGCAATTGGATACTTCGCGCCCGTGCGATCGTCGGTGACAACGGCAAAGGGCGTGACTTCGGAACCGGTGCCGGAGGTGGTGGGGATGGCCACCATCATCGCCTTGCGGCCCAGCTTGGGGAATTCGTAGATGCGTTTGCGGATGTCCATGAACCGCAGCGCCAGCCCTTCGAACTCGACGTCCGGATATTCGTACATCAGCCACATGATCTTGGCGGCGTCCATGGGCGAACCGCCGCCCATAGCGATGATCACGTCCGGCTTGAACGAGTTCATCACCGCCAGCCCGCGCCGGACGGTCGTCAGCGACGGGTCCGGTTCCACTTCAAAAAACACCTCGTGGTCAATGTTGAGTTCATCCAGCACCCGCGTCACGCGGTCGGCGTAATGCAGGTCGTACAATTGCTTGTCGGTGACAATGAACGCGCGGCGGTGGCCTTTGAGGTCCCGCAACGCGAGCGGGAGGGAGCCGGCCTTGAAATAAATTTTGGGCGGCACGTTGAACCAGAGCATGTTTTCACGCCGTTCCGCGACGGTTTTGATGTTGAGCAGATGTTTCACGCCGACGTTTTCGCTGACGGAATTGCCGCCCCAGCTTCCGCAACCGAGCGTCAAGGACGGTTCGAGCCGGAAGTTGTAAATGTCGCCGATGGCGCCGTGGGAGCTGGGCATGTTCACCAGCACGCGGCCGGTTTTCACGCGGGCGCTGAACGTTTCAATGCGGTCGCGCCTTGCCGGGTTGGTATAAAGCACCGACGTGTGCCCGATGCCGCCGAACTCGACGAGCGCCCGCGCCTTCTCCACCGCCACGGGGAAACTCTCCGCGGCATACAACGCCAGCACCGGCGAGAGTTTTTCGTAGGAGAACGGTTCCTCCGTCCCGATTTTTTCCACCTCGGCGATCAGCACCTTGGCGAGCGGCGGGACCTTGAACCCGGCCAGGGCCGCGATTTTCGCCGCCGGCTGGCCGACGATGTCCGCATTGATTCCGCCCTTCTTCAACAGAATGGCGCCGAGCTTGTCCCGCTGTTCCGGCGTCAGAATCACCGCGCCTCGGGCGATGAATTCCTGCCGCACGGCTTCATAAAGCGCGCGCACCACGATGACCGATTGTTCCGACGCGCAGATCATGCCGTTGTCGAACGTCTTGCTCATCAGGATGGAGCTGACGGCCATCCGCACGTCGGCCAGTTCGTCAATGACCGCCGGGGTGTTGCCGGCGCCGACGCCGATGGCGGGTTTGCCGCAGGAATACGCCGCCTTCACCATGCCCGGACCGCCGGTGGCCAGGATCAGGTTGACGCGCGGATGCTGCATCAGCCGCTGGGACAATTCCGCGGTGGGTTTGCCGATGCAGCCGATCAATCCCGGCGGCGCGCCCGCGGCCACGGCGGCCTCGTGAATGACCCGGGCCGCCTCGGCGGTGCAGCGCGCGGCGCGCGGATGCGGAGAAAAGATGATCGCGTTGCGCGTTTTCAGCGCCAGCAACGCCTTGAAAATGGCGGTGGCCGTCGGGTTGGTGGTGGGCACGATGCCAGCGAGCACTCCGATGGGCTCGGCGATTTTCTCGATGCCGAAGGACAGGTCCCGCTCGATCACGCCGCAGGTCCGGGTGTTTTTGTAATTGTTGTAAATATATTCGGCGGCGAAGTGGTTTTTGATCACCTTGTCCTCCATCACGCCCATGCCCGTTTCGGAGGCCGCCAGCCGGGCCAGTTGAATCCGGGCGTCGTTGGCCGCAAAGGCCGCGCGCCGGAAGATTTCGTCCACCTGTTCCTGGCCGAACTCGGCATAGGCCCGCTGAGCCTGCGCCGCCGCCCCAATCATCGTTTCCAGTTCATCATTCGTTGTTGCTGTCTTCATGTGTCCTTTCCGGGCGACCGGGGCCGCGGGGCCACCATATCGCTCTAAATATATCGTTATATAAGTAACGATATATTAGTATCGAATGCCTGTCAAACGGTTTTTTTGCGTGCGGACGGGTTTTGGATAATCCCCGCTGTTCCTATTAAATACGGCTCTTGGGGCCGGCGGTCAGGGTGCGAAGATTTTCAAAGAATTTGCCGTTCCGAATTGTCCTGCTTGGTAAAAGAAATCCGCATGGGCGACACGGATGAAGACAATATCTGGGGGGGGGCAAAGCCGGAATGGCAATCCTGCGGCTTTTGAATCGCTCATTCGGACGCATCAGCGCACGATCCATCAGTCAAGGGCCGCAAGTTTCCGGCATGGAGTGGCGCGGCTGTTTCCCGACCGGGCAAAATGAACAAATGTGAAACCGTGCGGGCCATCGCCTGGCGGATGCTGCTTTCAATCGGAAATCTTGCCGCTCCAATGGAAGCGCCTGCACCTGAAACCAAAAGCGTCGAATTGGCAAATGCTTCTTTTTTTCAATTGGCGAGACAGTCAAAGCTTTTTCCCCGTCAGCCGCTCATAAGCTTCCAGATATTTCGCCGTGGTTTTCGTAACAACCTCCGGCGGCAATACCGGGCCGGGCGGCGTTTTGTTCCAATCCAGCGTTTCCAGGTAGTCTCGGACAAATTGCTTGTCAAAACTCGGCTGGCCCTTGCCCGGCTGATACTGGTCGGCGGGCCAGAAGCGTGAGGAATCCGGCGTGAGCACCTCGTCAATCAGAATGAGTTTGCCGTTGAGCTCGCCAAATTCAAACTTCGTGTCGGCGATGATGATGCCGCGTTTGCGGGCGTAATCCCGTGCGGAATTGTAAATCTTCAGGCTCTTTGCCCGGGCTTCTTCCGCGATGTCCGCGCCCACTATCTTGGCCGCTTCCGCGAACGAAATGTTTTCATCGTGGCCGGTTTCGGCCTTCGTGGCCGGGGTGAAAATCGGCTCCGGCAGTTCGGACGATTCCTTCAAACCGGGCGGCAGCTTGATGCCGCAGACGGTCTGGGATTTCTGGTATTCCTTCCAGCCCGAACCGGCGAGGTAGCCGCGCACAACGCATTCAATGGCCAGCGGTTTCGCCTTCTGCACAATCATGCTGCGCCGGGCGAGCTGGCCGGCAAATGGCTGAAGATTCTTCGGCAACGGGTCGTTCGCGCGGGAAAGCAGGTGGTTCGGCTGGAACGATTCGGTTTGGGCGAACCAAAAATAGGAAATCTGTGTGAGCACCTCGCCTTTGCGCGGGATGCCGTTGGGCATGATCACGTCGAACGCTGAGAGGCGGTCGGTGGCGACGAACAGCAGGCGGTCGCCGAGGTCGAAGACTTCGCGCACCTTGCCGCTTTTGAGCTTTTTGACACCCGGTAAATCGAGTTGCAGGACCGTTTCGTGATTTGAAATTGCCATGCGCGGAAATATGGCGGCGGGCGGGCGGAGTTTAAAGCCCAAAGTCGCCGCCGTTGAAGTTCAAGCTTCAGCCGTACCCGCCGAACAAGCTGATGCTTTTGGCGGCGCCATCATGCTTGAAAACCCAAAGCATGACTCAGAAGTGGCTCAGCGGAATTTTTTACTCGACAACGAAAGCGTCAGAACATCACAAACGCCTTGCAAATAAAGAATAAAGCAACTGGCGCATCCGGCAGGACTCGAACCTGCAACCTTCTGATCCGAAGTCAGAAGCTCTATCCAATTGAGCTACGGATGCCCGCACGGACATTGTGCGGATTTTGTGGCGGTGATAAAGCGGATTTATCGCGCCGGGAATTAATGAAGGCGGATTCGCGTGCCGGTTGACTTGGCGACTGGGTTTGTTAGCGTGGCGCAACGCATGGCAATCAAGCCGTTCTCACGTCTCATCAAAATTTTAACCGGCGTTTACGGCGGCGCGGAAAGCGAACTGAGCCGGCTCGAACGGTTTGCGCACCTTTGCGCGCTGGTCATCCGGAGTTTCGTGCGCAACCGCTGTCCCGTCCGCGCGGCGGCGTTGTCCTATACGACGCTGCTGGCGCTCATCCCGCTGCTCGCGGTGGCCATCAGCGTCACCAGCAGCCTGCTCAAAAACGAAGGTGAGGAAAAAATTTACCGGGCGATCGACAAATTGGTCTCCAACTTCATCCCGCCCGCAACGCTCAACACCAACGACCAGGCGGTTTCACTCAATCTCAGCCCCGGCCTGTCGGTGGCATTAACGCCGGCCAATGCCATCGCAGATACCAATGTCGTCACAGCCGGTGCGGTCGATACCGGTGGTGACACACGGGTGGCCCTCGCGCAAAAAGAAGCTGCCCAATATATTCATCAATTCATCCAGAACACCCGCACCGGCACGCTTGGCGTGATCGGCATGTTGTTGCTGGTCTACGTGGCCATTTCGATGCTCGCGAACATCGAAGACACGTTCAACGACATCTGGGGTGTGACCCGCGGACGGAACTGGCTGCTTCGGGTCGTGCTTTATTGGACGACCATCACGCTGGGTCCGCTCGCCATTGTCTCGGCGCTGGGGCTGACCGGCGGCGCGCATCTGCAAACCACGAGAAATCTCGTTACCCAAATGCCGTTCATTGGCAACCTGATTTTCCAACTGCTGCCACTCGTGGTTTTGTGGCTGACCTTCGCGCTGGTTTATCAGGTTGTGCCGAATACCCGGGTCCGTTTTGGCGCGGCGTTGGTCGGCGGTGTCGTGGGCGGGTCGTTGTGGCATTTGAACAACCTGTTCGGCTATCTCTTTTTTTCGCGTGTTGTTACCAATATCAATATTTACGGCAGCCTCGGCCTCGTGCCGGTGTTCATGATCGGACTTTATTTTTCCTGGCTGATTTTGCTCTTTGGCGCCCAGGTCGCCTACGCCTTCCAAAATCGCGCGGCGTATCTGCAGGACAAACTGGCGGAGAACGTCAACCAGCGCGGACGCGAATTCGTCGCGCTCCGGCTGATGACATGCGTCGGACAGCGCTTCCAACGCGGCCTGCCGCCGGTCACCATCCAGGAAATTTCCGCCGAATTGGGCATTCCCACCAGGCTCGCGCAACAGGTCTTGCAGACGCTCCTTGCCGCGCGGCTCGTCACCGAAATCGCCGGCACCGAATCCGCCTACGCGCCCGCGCGTCCGCTGGAGGCCATCAACGTCCACCACATTCTGCACGCCATGCGCACCGGCGGCGGACAGGAACTGCCCTCGCAAAACGAACCGGTGCGCGCGGAAGTTTACGGCGAATTTGCGCGCATCGAGGAAGCCGAGCGGCAGGCTGCCGCGTCCGTAACGATGCTGGCGCTGGTCAACCGCGCCCAGGCCCGGCTCGAAATCGCCGCGCCACAACCGGAAAGTCAAATTCCCCCGCCGCCGGCTGTTGAGTCTTTATCGTCCTCGAAAAGTGACGACGAACAATCGAGGACGAGAACGAAGGACGAGAACGAAACTGAAAAACTGTCGGACACCATGGCAGAGGCTCACGCGGCTGCAACATCCCCCGACATCGAAGAGCCGCAACAACCCATCCCTGCCAAGGGAGCAAAGCCGGTGGCAGACTCGAATATTGCGCCGATTTCGCCAACCGCAACATCTTCAACCGACGCCAGTGAAAGCTTTCCCTTGTGATCATCGGCATTCCCAAGGAAATCAAGGAGCAGGAATACCGTATGGCGAAGCGTGCGACATGAAGTGGGAGAAGCCGCCACCGTAGAATTGCTCTTGCTGTTTGCAGCGAAAATGCATGACAAAACTTTGTCCCACGTGGGACAAAGTTTTGTTAACCACCACGCCACGAGGAACCACAGCCGAGCCTGCGTTGCGAGTTCCACGCGTTTCCGGCAAATCACCGCTTAGCGATGAACCGTTTGAGCCGGATCATCGCCTCCTTGAGATTTTCCATGCTGGTCGCGTAGGCGCAGCGAATGAAGCCTTCGCCGCATTCGCCGAAAGCGGTGCCCGGCACCGCAGCCACCTTTTCCTCGTTCAACAGCTTCAGCGCAAAGTCCTTCGACTTCAGGCCGAATTTGGCCACGCTGGGGAACGCATAAAACGCGCCCAACGGACGGTGACATTCAATGCCCATGTCTTTGAAGGCAGCAGCGATGAAATTCCGGCGACGGCGGTATTCGTTCACCATCTCGCCCACGTCCGTATCCGGCCGGGCCAGGGCTTCAATCGCGGCTTTCTGACCCATCGAAGAGGCGCAGAGCATCGTGTATTGATGGATCTTCATCATTGCCTCGATGAGTTCCGCCGGGCCGCAGGCGTAGCCGAGCCGGTAACCGGTCATCGCCCAAGCCTTCGAGAAGCCATGCAGGAAAATCGTGCGGTCGCGCATGCCCGACAGGCTCACAATACTTGTGTGAGGCGAGTCGTAGGTCAATTCACCGTAAATTTCGTCCGTGACGACGATGAGGTCGCGCTCGCGGGCAAACGCGGCGATGTCCTCCAAATCCTGCCGGCCCATGACCGCGCCGGTGGGATTATTCGGAAAATTCAGCATCAACACCTTCGTTTTCGGAGTCACCTTCGCTTCGAGCATCGTGCGGGTGAGACGGAAGCCATTTTCAGGTTTGGTTTCAACCGCCACCGGCACCCCGTGCGCGAACAGGATGGTGGCGCGATACGACACGTAACACGGCTCGTGGTAAAGCACCTCGTCGCCGGGGGAGACGAGGGCGCGCAAGGCGAGGTCCAGCGCCTCGCTGACGCCGACGGTGATGAGGATTTCGTCCTCCGGATTGTATTCCGCGCCGAACTTTTTGCCGACGTATTTGGCCAGCACCTTGCGAAGTTCGAGATAGCCGTAGTTGCTGGTGTAATGCGTCACACCGCGTTCGAGCGCGAACATCGTGGACTCGCGCACGTGCCAGGGCGTGTCAAAATCCGGCTCGCCGATGCCCAGGCTGATCACATCCTTCATCGTACTGACGATGTCGAAGAAATCGCGGATGCCCGAGCGCGGGATGTCGCGCACCGTCGCGTTGACGCGGTTACGGAGCGACACTGAGTCTTTCTTCTGCATGGCCGGATTCCATCAGCACGCCGAGGCGCTTGTAGGTTTTGAGCATG